>Ga0224500_10000261_pt1 | contig 38104 bp, 35 predicted proteins | sample SF_Oct11_sed_USG_FD_168126 | JGI IMG/M metagenome (GOLD analysis project Ga0224500, IMG submission 168126) | Sediment microbial communities from San Francisco Bay, California, United States - SF_Oct11_sed_USGS_4_1 | ecosystem: Environmental > Aquatic > Marine > Sediment | place: USA: California... | reverse complement strand
GCGATCGACAGCCCCGGGAAAGCCACCGAGTCGACGATGCCCGGCACCTTGAGCGCGATGTCGCTCATCTCGCGGATCACCGCCTCGGTGCGGTCGAGCGACGCGCCCGCGGGCAGCTGTGCGATGCCGATCAGGTACTGCTTGTCCGGTGCGGGCAAGAAGCCCGCGGGCACGCGCGCGAACAGCACCAGCGTGGCGGCGATCAGCAGCCCGTAGACGCCGAGCGCGATGCCCTTGCGCTGGAGGAGGCCGGTGACGCCGCGGCCGTAGGCCTGGCTGCTGCGGCGGAACATCCTGTTGAACCAACCGAAGAAGCGGCCGAACACCGCGTCCATTGCGCGCGTCAGACGGTCCTTCGGCGCGTCGTGCGGGCGCAGCAGGATGGAGGCCAGCGCCGGTGACAGCGTGAGCGAGTTGAACGCCGAGATGACGGTGGAGATCGCGATCGTCACCGCGAACTGGCGATAGAACTGGCCCGACAGTCCGGGCACGAAGGCCAATGGCACGAACACAGCGCATAGCACGAGCGCGATCGCGACGATGGGTCCGCTGACCTCGCGCATCGCCTGTACCGTCGCGCGGTGCGGCGGCAGCCCGCGCTCGATGTTGCGCTCGACGTTCTCGACCACGACGATCGCGTCGTCGACCACGATGCCGATCGCCAGCACGAGGCCGAAAAGCGTCAGCGTGTTGATCGAGAACCCCAGTGCGAGCAGCGCGGCGAATGTGCCCACGATCGACACCGGCACCGCCAGCAAGGGGATGATCGACGCACGCCAGGTCTGCAGGAACAAGATGACCACGAGCACGACCAGCAACACCGCCTCGATCAGAGTCTCGACCACTTTCTCAATCGAGGTCTGCACGAAACGCGTCGGGTCGTAGACGATCGAGTACTGCACGCCCTGCGGGAACGACGGCGCGAGGCGTTGCATCGCGCGCCGCACGTCGTTCGACAGCGCCAGCGCGTTGCTGCCAGGCGCCTGGAACACCGCGATCGCGGCGGCTTCCTTGTTGTTGAGCAGGCTGCGCAGCGCGTACGTGTTCGACGACAGCTCGACGCGGCCGATATCCTTGACCCGAACGAGCGCTCCGCTGGCCGGCTCGGAGCGCACGATCACGTCGGCGAACTCCTGCTCCGTGGTCATGCGCCCCTGCGTGTTGATCGCGAGCTGGAACTCGACGTTGCGCGCGGCGGGCGGCGCGCCGACGACGCCGGCGGCGACCTGCGCGTTCTGCTCGCGCAGCGCGCCCACCACGTCGGCGGCGGTGAGGTTGCGCGCCGCCAGCTTGGCCGGGTCGAGCCAGACGCGCATCGCGTAGTCGCCGGCACCGAACATGATCACATTGCCCATGCCCGGGATGCGCAGCAATTCGTCGCGGATCTGCAGTTGGCCGTAGTTGCGCAGATAGAGCGCGTCGCGGCTGTTGTCGGGTGACAGCAGGTGCACGACCATCGTGAGGTTGCTGACCTGCTTTTCAGTCGTGATCCCGATCTGGCGTACCGTTTCGGGCAACCGTGGCAGTGCCCGGTTGACGCGGTTCTGAACGGCCGTTTCGGCGGCCTCGGGGTCGGTGCCGACCTTGAAGGTCACCGTGAGGCTCATCCGACCGTCGGCCGTGGCCTGGCTGTCGAAGTACAGCAGGTTCTCGATGCCGTTGATCTGCTCTTCCAGCGGTGTGGCCACCGTCTCGCTGATCACGCGCGGGTTGGCACCCGGATACGACGCGTTCACCACGATCTGCGGCGGCGCGACTTCGGGGTATTCGGAAACGGGCAGGCGAAAAATCGATATCGTGCCGACCAGGAAGATGAAGATCGACAGGACCGTCGCGAAGCGCGGACGGTCGATGAAGAAGCGCGAGATGTCCATGCGGTCGCTCCGCTGTCTACTTCTTCTCGCCGCCCGGAGGCTGCGGCGGCGGCACGATCGGCATGCCCTTGTCGTCGACCTTCAGCACGGTCGGGGTGACGGGCGCGCCCGGGAACGCGCGCTGCAGGCCGTCGACGATGATCAGTTCGCCAGCCTTCAGCCCGGTCACGACACGCATGCCATCGGCCAGCGCGCCGAGCTTTACCTCGCGCGGAGTGACGATGTTGTTGGCGCCGACCACCATCACCACCTTTCGCGTCTGGTCGGTGCCGATCGCGCGATCGGGCACCAGAGTGGCAGGCGCCGCCTCGCCGCTGGCCAGTCGCACACGTGCCGACAGCCCGGGAGTGAAGTGGCCATCCTTGTTGTCCAGCACTGCGCGCACGCGGATGCTGCCCGTGGCCGGGTTGAGCCGGTTGTCGACGAAATCGACCGTGCCCTTGTGCGGGTGCCCCTGTTCGTCGGCCAAGCCGACCGCGACGGTGGGTGCGGCCGCCCCCGCGCGGATTGCAGCACGCAGGCGAAGGTAGCTCGCCTCGCTGGCGTCGAACCAGACATAGACCTTGTCGCTCGCGACCACGGTCGACAGGACCGGATCGCCCACGCCAACCAGATTGCCCGGCGTCACGTTGGCGCTTGAGATGCGTCCGGCCACCGGTGCGGTGATCCTCGAGTAGCCCAGGTTGAGCTGCGCGGTCGTCAGTGCCGCCTGCGCAGCGCGCAGCGTCGAGCCGGCATTGCGCTCGGCAGCGCGCAACTGGTCCATCTCCTGCTGCGACACCGCCTTCAGCGGCAGCAGTTTCTCAGCACGCACCCGTTCGGCCTCGGCCAGATCGGCCTGGGTGCGCGCCGCCGCCACCTGTGCCTCTGCTCGCTCCAGGTCGGCGGCGAACGGGCGGCTGTCGATCGTGAACAGAAGCGCCCCCTTGGCCACGCGCTGGCCTTCGCGAAAGTGCACACGTTCGAGCGTGCCCGCCACACGCGAGCGCAACTCGACCGTTTCGAGTGCCTCGATGCGCGCGCTGAAGTCTTCGCTGGTCTGCAGGGTGCGCTCGACCGCGGGAGCCACCGACACCGGTGGCGGCCCGCCCGGTCCGCCCTGCGACTGGGCCGGGCTGCAACCACCAACAATGATCACGGCAAAGACCGCAAGCACGGTGGGGAAAATGCGCGGCGCGCCGGCGCGAAGAGCGGCGAAACGGTTCATCGAAGAACTCCTGGTGGCTCGCGACGCTCGTGGCGCAGCAGCCTTGTGTTGATGTTGTGCGCCGCATGGTAAGGGTTCCGCGACAAGTCTGCCGCGCGTCATCACGGCGCAACGGGCGCACCGGAAACGTGCGCGGGACCGGGCGGCCTGCGAATCACCGCGACAATCGGGTCACGCCCAACATGCATGCCAATCCCAACCCCTGGCGCCTGGCAGTCGCTCCGATGATGGACTGGACCGATCGCCATTGCCGCTACTTTCATCGTCTCGTCACGAGGCGAACGCGCCTGTACACCGAGATGGTGACCACCGGCGCGCTGCTGCACGGCGATGTGCCGCGGCACCTGGATTTCAGCGCCGAGGAGCATCCGCTGGCGCTGCAGCTCGGCGGAAGCGAGCCGGCCGACCTCTCGGCGTGCGCGAGGCTGGCTGCGCAATGGGGCTACGATGAAGTCAACCTCAACTGCGGCTGCCCGAGCGAGCGCGTGCAGCGCGGCGCATTCGGGGCCTGCCTGATGGCCGAACCCACGTTGGTGCGCGACTGCGTGGCCGCGATGCGCGAGGCCGTCGATCTTCCGGTCACGGTCAAGCACCGCATCGGCATCGACCAGACCGAAAGCTACGACTTCGTGCGCGACTTCGTCGGCACGGTCGCCGACAGCGGGTGCACCGTGTTCATCGTTCACGCGCGCAATGCGTGGCTCAAGGGCCTGAGCCCGAAGGAAAACCGCGAGGTTCCGCCATTGCGCCACGACGTCGTTCACCGGCTCAAGCGCGACTTTCCGGCATTCACCTTCGTGGTCAACGGTGGCCTCAACGACTGCGCGCAGATCGACGAGCAACTGGCGCGGGTCGACGGCGTGATGTGGGGTCGCGAGGCCTATCACCACCCCTGGAAGATGGCCGGGTGGGACGTACGCTTCCTCGGCGCCGCTGCACCGGCGGCACCCTCACGTGAAGCGGTCGAGGCAGGGATGGTCGACTACATGGATCGGCAAGCGCGCGCGAGCGGCACCCCATGGACCGCCATCGCGCGGCACATGATGGGCCTGTACAACGGCGTCCCCGGTGCGCGCCGCTGGCGGCAGGTGTGGAGCGACCATCGGCTCAAGATGCTGCCGGCATCGCAGGTGGCCCGGCGCGCCCGCGGAGCGCTCGACGCAGCGGTGCCAGCATGACGCCGCCGCGGGTGAGGCTCGATCGACGGCGGTTCGTCGCGTCTGAAGTCATCGGCGGCCCCGTGGCGCCACGTTGCTGCTTCCCTGTGCCAACATCCGAACCATGAGCAACGCTTCGATGCTGGGCATCATCGGCGGCAGCGGCCTGTACGACCTGCCGGGCCTGACCGACACCCGCTGGGTCAAGATCGAGACCCCCTGGGGCGAGCCCAGCGACGAGGTCTTCCTGGGCCAGCTCGGCGACGCGCGCCTGGCCTTTCTGCCGCGCCACGGGCGCGGGCACCGGATTCCACCCTCGGAGGTCAACTACCGCGCCAACATCGCGGCGCTGAAGATGCTCGGCGCGACCGACATCCTCTCGATCAGCGCCGTGGGCGGATTGCGCGAGGAGCTGCCTCCCGGTACTTTCGTCGTCGTCGACCAATTCATCGATCGGACCTTCGCGCGCGAGAAGAGCTTCTTCGGCCGCGGCCTCGTGGCACACGTGTCGATGGCGCATCCGGTGTGCCATCGCCTCGGTGACCATCTCGAGGCCCACCTGAGGGCGCAGGCATTGCCGCACGCGCGCGGCGGCACCTACCTCGTGATCGAGGGGCCGCAGTTCTCGACCCAGGCCGAATCGCACCTGTACCGCCAGTGGGGCTGCTCGGTGATCGGCATGACCAACATGCCCGAGGCCAAGCTGGCGCGCGAGGCCGAGCTGTGCTACGCCAGCCTCGCGATGGTGACCGACTACGACTGCTGGCACCCTGGCCACGACGCGGTGACAGTCGACGCGGTGATCCGCGTGCTGCTGTCCAACGCCGACCATGCGCGCGCGCTGGTCCGGTCGCTCGCCTTGACGGTGACTGCCGATGCGGATGGCCCGACATGTGGCTGCCGCCGCGCGCTCGACCACGCGATCATCACCGCACCCGCGGCGCGCGACCCGGCGATGGTGCACCGCCTGCGGCCCATCGCCGGACGCGTGCTGCCGCCCCTGGTGGACTGAACCGATGCAGGTCGACGGCCGAGCGATGCGCCCGATTGGCGCGCTGGCTGCGGGCGACGGAATCGAGATCATCGATCAGCGCGCGCTGCCGCACGAGTTGAAACTCGTCGAACTGCGCACGCCCGAGGCGGTCTTCACCGCGATCCGAGACATGTGGCTGCGTGGTGCGCCGCTGATCGGCGCAGCCGCCGCCTACGGACTCGCCCTTGCGCTGCGCGCCGATGCCAGTGATTCGGCGCTCGACGCTGCGGCTGCACGGCTGCGTGAGGCGAGACCGACCGCCGTCAACCTTGCGTGGGCGATCGATCGCGTGCACCGCTGCGTGCGACCCCTGGCGGCCTCGCTGCGCGCAGACGTGGCCTGGCACGAAGCCGATGCGATCGCCGAGGAGGACGTGGCGACCAACGCCGCGATCGGCCGACATGGCCTCGCGCTCTTGCATGAGCTCGCCCGGCGCCATCCTGACAGGCCGGTGCGCGTGCTGACGCATTGCAATGCGGGTTGGCTCGCCACCGTCGACTGGGGCACCGCGACCTCGCCGATCTACCAGGCGCACGCTCAGGGCATGCGCCTGCACGTGTGGGTCGACGAGACGCGTCCGCGCAACCAGGGTGCGAGCCTGACTGCGTGGGAGCTCGGCCGCGCCGGCGTACCGCATGCCGTGGTGGCCGACAACGCGGGCGGCCACTTGATGCAGCAACGGCAGGTCGACCTCGTGATCGTCGGCTGCGACCGCGTCGCCGCGAACGGCGACGTGTGCAACAAGATCGGGACCTACCTGAAGGCGCTCGCGGCGCAAGACAATGGGGTGCCGTTCTATGTAGCCATGCCGAGCTCCACCTTCGATGCGACGCTACCCAGCGGCGATGCGATTCCGATCGAGGAGCGCACCGCGCGCGAGGTCACGCATCTGGCCGGGCGCGACAGCAGGGGGCGCGTCGTCGAGGTGCAGCTCACGCCCGATGGCAGCGGTGCCGTCAACCCCGCGTTCGACGTCACGCCGGCGCGTCTGGTGACGGGGCTGATCACGGAGCATGGCATCGTGGCCGCCGAAGCAGCCGAGTTGCGAAGACTGGGGGAGCACGCCGCATGAGCGAGATCGACACCACGCCATTGCGCGAACAGGCCGTGGCGGCCGTGCGCAGGCTCGACGCGCTGGGCATGAACCGCGGCAGCACCGGCAATCTGAGCCTGCGCTTCGCGCACGAAGGCGAGGGCGGGATGATGATCACGCCCACCGGCATGGGGGCCGACGACTTGCGGCCGCAGGACATGGTCTGGCTGGGCTTCGACGACGGGCGGCATGTCGGCGATTGGCAGCCGTCGTCGGAGTGGCACTTCCACCAGGCGATCTACCGGGTGCGGCCGGATCTCGATGCGATCGTGCACACCCACTCGGTGCACGCGGCCGCGCTCGCGTGCCTGCGCCGCGCGCTGCCGGCCTTCCACTACATGGTGGCGGTGGCCGGTGGCCACGACGTCCCGTGCGTGCCGTACCACCTGTTCGGCACCGAAGCGCTGTCGCAGGCCGTCGCCGCCGCGATGAACGAGCGCGACGCCTGCCTGCTGGCCAATCACGGCCTCATTGCCGCCGGGCCCACGCTGGCGCGTGCGATGAAGGTGGCTCAGGAGATCGAGTCGCTGTGCGAGGTCTACCTCAAGGCGCTGGCGGTGGGCGAGCCCGCGATCCTGACGCGCGCGCAGATGGACGATGTGATCGGCAAATTCCGCAGCTACGGGCGCACTGCCGCGCACGGCTGACACCGGGTCAGACGCCAGGGCCCCCCAGCCAGCGCCGCAGCTGCGCATAGACCTCGGTGTGGTTCAGCAGATCGAGGTGGTGCATGCCATAGCCGATCCACTGTCGCCCGGCGTCGAACTTCAGGCAGCGCGAGGCGAGGCGATGCTGGCCGAGCGCACTGTCCAAAGGCACGAGGCCGTCGCCGAGCAATCGGTCCTTGACGTCGCCGTCGCGCTGGCCGATGGTCGCCGCAATCGCGAAGCAACGCAAATCGGTGGGCAGAGGGATATGCAGGCGCCGGTCCGTGCGGTGTGCGAAACGGTCGCGTCCGACCCAGTCCTCGTCGAGCACGTTGCCGTGGCGCAGATCGGTGATACCGGCGCTGCGCAGCTTGCCCAGCCGCGCGAATGGCGCCGCATAGGGCGTCGCGCCCAGCACGATGTCGACCCAATTGCCGGCGCGCTCGAGCGGCGCGCCATGGTGCGGGGTGCCGAGGAACACCGCATCGGACACCCGGCTGCGCCAGCGCAGTCCGGCAAGCGCGCCATAGTGCAACGCGCTGCGCGCAAGCAGACCGCCCATGCTGTGGCCGAGCAGCACGATCCGCTGCACGGGTTGCGGCCACTGCTCGACCAGGCGCTCGAGCATCTGCGCCAGCGCGTGGCCGTTGATCGACACGTGCAGGCCGCTGTTGTAGTGCAGGTAGACCGGCGTGAGCCCGAGGTCGCGCGAGAGCGCGGCACCGTGGTCGTGTCCCTCGCGAAGCCATTGCAGGTCGTTCATGCACAGGCCGTGCATCAGCACGAGCACCTGTCCGCTCGCATCGGGCAGGCTCTTCGCCAGTGCGTCGGCCTCCAGTGTGAGCGTCACGCCGCCGCGCCTCAGCGCCATCGGCGTGGCCAAGGGGTTGGTGGTGGCTGCCAGGTAGTCGCCCAGAACGCCGTTGAGCGCGGCGATCAGCGCTTCGCGCTCCGGAACCGGATCGTCACCGGCGAGTGCCGGTGCGATCAGCCCGAGCAGGGCCTCGATGCTGCCGCCCACCACCCGCGTGACGCCGCGGATCGTCTTGTAGACCAGGCCGGTGATGCCGCCCGTGCGACCATCGAGCCGCCCCGACGTGACCAGCGGAACGCGCACGATGCGCTCGTGCATCGCCTCGACCAGACTCGTCAGGCCCGCGGTGGCGTCGGTCGCCAGCCGGGCCGCGCCTCGCAGGTCGGAGTTCTTGATCGGGACCCGAGGCGCCATCGCTGTCAGGCCTGTGTCACAAGCCAGCGCACCCCTGCCGCGGGCCAGGTGGTCAGCCGCAGGCTCAGCGGCAGGCAGCCGCCCCAACAGGGCGCGACAACGGCAAGCGCACAGGCCATCGCGGCGGCCACATGCGGGCAGACGGACGAGGTCATCGAGAAGCTCTCGATCATGGGCGGCGCTTGACCCGGTGGGTCGATGATGAGGAAGGCATCTTGCCAACCTTGGACTTGTTCCGGGGATCGACTTGCGGTCGCGCGGCGCCAGTGTCCGAACCGCGCTTGAGCAGCGCGTGCAGGTCCCGGCGCACCTTCTCGATGTGGGCCACCAGGTAGTCGCACGCCTCGCTCACCTTGCCCTCCCGGCACAGGCGCAACAGCTTGCGGTGTTCATTCTCGGCCCGGCTCAACGCCGGAGCCCGGTTCATCTGCAGACGCGTGAAGCGGTCGCTGGTCTGCAGCAGCGAGGTGACGATGGCCAGCGTGCGCGGCTGGCGTGCGTGGCGGTACAGCGCCAGATGGAAGCGCGCGTTGAGCTGCCCCCATTGCGCCACGTCCTGCGCGGCGATGGCGCCCGCGAATGCCGCATCCAGTGCCGAGATCTCGGCGAAGTCGTCCGGCGTCAGCAGCGGCGCCGAGGGCGCCAGCATGCGCGGCTCGAGCATCACGCGCAGATCGAAGACGTCGTCGATCTCCTCCAGCGAGAAGGCCGAGACGATGGCACCCTTGTGCGGCTCGATCAGCACCAGGCCTTCGGCTTCCAGCTGGAACAGGGCCTCGCGCACCGGAATGCGGCTGACCTGGAAGCTGGCCGCCAGCGCGTCCTGGCGCAACTGCGCACCGGCCGCGTAGGTGCCGTCCAGGATGTCGCGCCGCAGCTGCTCGACGATGGCGGCGGACAGGGTGCGGTGGCCGAGGCGAGGCTTCAAGGCGGCGAGCAAGGTGGAGACTTGGACTTGACTTGTCGATTGTATAAAATCCAGTCTTCGCCGCGTACGATGGAGAGCACAGACGATGAGCAAGAACGTATTCACGGGCGTCATGCCCGCCCTGATGACGCCCTGCAGGGCCGACCGCACGCCGGACTTCGATGCGCTGGTGCGCAAGGGCAAGGAACTGGTGGCCGCCGGCATGTCCGGCGTCATCTACTGCGGCTCGATGGGCGATTGGCCGCTGCTGACCGACGAGCAGCGCATGACCGGGGTGGAGCGGCTGGTGAAGGCCGGTCTGCGGGTCATCGTCGGCACCGGCGCGCAGAACCCGATGCGCGCTGCGGCGCTGGCCGCGCACGCCAAGCGCACCGGCGCGGCCGGCCTGATGGTGATCCCGCGCGTCCTGTCGCGCGGGTCGTCGGTGGCGGCGCAGTACGCGCACTTCGCGGGCATCCTCGAAGCGGGGGTCGACCTGCCGGCCGTCATCTACAACAGCCCGTACTACGGCTTCGAGACCAAGGCCGACCTGTTCTTCTCGCTGCACGAGAAGTACCCGCACCTGATCGGTTTCAAGGAGTTCGGCAGCGAGGCGGCCATGAGCTATGCGGCCGAGCACATCACGGGCCGCTCGTCGGCGCTGACGCTGATGGTGGGCGTGGACACCGGCGTCTTCCACGGCTACGTGAACTGCGGGGCCAAGGGCGCCATCACCGGCATCGGCAACGTGCTGCCGCGCGAAGTGCTGCACCTGGCCGCGCTGTGCGAGAAGGCCGCGCAGGGCGATGCGCCGGCGCGCCGCCAGGCGCAGGAACTGGACGATGCGCTGATGGTGCTGTCAACCTTCGACGAGGGCGTGGACCTGGTGCTGTTCTACAAGTACCTGATGGTCCTGGAAGGCAACCCCGAGTACGAGCTGCACTTCAACCCGACCGACGCGTTGTCGGAGAGCCAGAAGACCTTCGCGCGCGACCAACTGCGACTCTTCAAGACCTGGTACTCATCGTGGGCAAAGGCATGAAGATCACCGGCATCACCTACTGGCAGGTCGACCTGCCGCTGCGCGAAGGCCGCTACAGCTGGTCGAACGGCAACTTCGTCGAGGTGTTCGACTCCACCGTCGTCGCCGTCGAGACCGATGCGGGCATCACCGGCTACGCCGAGTGCTGCCCGCTCGGCTCGGCCTATCTGCCGGCCTACGCGCTGGGCGTGCGCTCCGGCCTGGCCGAACTGGGCCCCAAGATGATCGGCCTGGACCCGCGGGACCTGGGCACGATCAACCGCCATATGGACGCGGTGCTGCGCGGCCACCCGTATGTGAAGGCGCCGATCGATATCGCCTGCTGGGACATCCTGGGCAAGGCGACGGGCATGCCGGTCTACAAGCTGCTGGGCGGCGCGGCGCAGGAGAGGATCGCGCTGTACCGCGCGATCTCGCAGGAGTCGCCGCAGGCCATGGCGGCCAAGATCGCGGGCTACCGGCGCGAGGGCTACACCAAGTTCCAGCTCAAGGTGGGTGGCAACGCCGACATGGACATCGTGCGCATCCGCGAGACGCGGGCCATCCTGAACGCCGGCGAGGTGCTCGTGGCCGACGCCAACACCGGCTGGACGCGCGCCGAAGCCGCACGCATCGCGGCCGCCGTGGCCGACGTCGATGTCTACATCGAGCAACCTTGCATGACCTACGAGGAGTGCCTCTCGCTGCGCCGGCGCACCGCGCGCCCCTTCGTGCTCGACGAGGTGATCGGCGACATCGGCGGCCTGATGAAGGCGCTGGCCGACGATGCGATGGACATCATCAACCTGAAGATCAGCAAGGTGGGCGGCCTGACCAAGGCGCGGCTGATGCGCGACATCTGCGTGGCCAGCGGCACGCCGATGACGATCGAAGACACCTGGGGCGGCGACATCGTCACCGCGGCGATCGCCCACCTGGCCCGCTCGACGCCCGAGGAGTTCTGCTTCTCCGCCACCGACTTCAACAGCTACGGCACGGTGGCCATCGCTGCCGGCGCGCCGCAGCGGGTCGACGGTTTCATGACCGCGTCGGACGCACCGGGGCTCGGCATCACGCCGCACCTGGAGGTGCTGGGCAAGCCGGCGGGCGTGATCCGGTAGGGCAGGGTTCGTGGCGGCCGCGCCCCGCATGGTGATGAGCATCGCCGAGGTCGAGGCCTTCGCGATGCGCATCCTGCGGGACAGCGGCCTGGCCACCGGTGTGGCGAAGATGAATGGCATCGTGGCGCTGGCGCTGACGAACACCTGCTCGACGATACAGCCGCGAGGATGACGCTATGAGAGCTTGGAGACTCCATCGACCGGGCGGCCCCGACGCGTTCGTCCTGGAGGACATTCCGAGGCCTGAAGCAGCGGCAGGCGAGGTGCTCATCGAGATTCGCGCCTTCGGGCTGAACCGCTCGGAGTGGTTCACGCGTATCGGTCAGTCGCCTTCCGTGAAGCTTCCGCGAGTTCTGGGCATCGAGTGCGTGGGGACCGTCGTGAGCGATCCGAGCGGGCAAATCGCATCTGGACAGCGTGTCGCCGCGATGATGGGCGGCATGGGGCGACAGTTCGATGGGTCGTACGCCGAGTACGCCTGCGTACACTCGTCGAACGTGTTCCCGCTCGCGACAGAGCTGCCCTGGGAGGTGCTCGGCGCACTGCCCGAGATGCTGCAGACTTGCCACGGCTCGCTTCACACCGGCCTTGAAGTGAAGAGCGGCGAGACGCTCCTGATTCGTGGCGGCACGTCGTCGATCGGGCTCGCGACACTCGCGATGGCGAAACATGCCGGTTTGAAGGTCATCTCCACGTCCCGAAGCGCAGCGAAAGCCAGCGTACTCAAAGCCGCCGGAGCCGACGAAGTCATGATCGACACTGGCGCCGTCACAGCGCAAGTGCGTGCGGCCCATCCTCAAGGGGTGGACCGTGTGCTCGAGCTGATCGGGACCACCTCACTGCTCGACTCGCTTCAGTGTGCGCGTCCGGGTGGAGTCGTCTGCATGACGGGCATCCTTGGGGGACAGTGGGAGTTGCCGTCGTTCCGCCCCATGGACGACATTCCGACGGCGGTGCGGCTGACCTCTTACTCAGGCGGTGCCGGCGACATCTCACGTGGGCAACTCCAGCAATACGTCTCGATGGTGGAGAGCGGGCAACTCGAGATCCTGCGGGGACCCGTCTGGCGGTTCGATCAAATTCCCGCGGCTCACCGAGCCATGGACGAGAATCGAGCGAACGGGAAGATGGTGGTCGTCGTCCGCTGACCCATCGCTCGGGAGAGTCTGAGTACCCGTGCGACGAGGCGCATCGGTGCCCTGCGCCGGAATCGCCCAATCTACCTTCTGTCTGTGTGTCCGCCGATGCGCGGCTTCATTCGGATGGCTCCATGCGGAGCCGACCGGCAGCTTCGCAGCGCTAGCCGACCATGTCCGGCGCGGGCCGAGCATCAACGACGTCGTCAAGGGAGATGCGCTGGGCGTGTCGCTCCATCACTGCGACGTCGTGCCGCTGACCCCCCAGGTGTCGGCCAGCACATAGCCGGTCTGGTACGGGTCGCTCGGATCGAGCATCTCGCTGGCCAGCCCGGTGATCCACGCCCGGCCCTCGATGGTCGGCAGGATCGCCGGCCTGCCTCCCACCGTGGTCGTGCCGACGATGCGGCCCGTGAAGCGCGAGCCGATGATCGATTCGTGGACCATCGAGTCGCCCACCTCCATGGCGCCTCGCGCGTGCAGCATCGCCATGCGCGCGCAGGTGCCGGTGCCGCAGGGGCTGCGGTCCGAACGGCCGGGCGCGACGATGACGGTATTGCGCGTGACCTGGCCCACGCCGGCGAAGGGCCGGGTGAACTGCACGATGCTGACGCCGGCGATCTCGGGGTTCTTGGGGTGCACGACGCTGAGTTGCTCGCGTGCGGCCCGGCGGATCTTTTCGCCCGCGCTGGCCAGGTCGCGCCCTTCGTGCGGCTCGATGCGAAAGCCGAGCTGCGTGGCATCGGTGATGGCGTACCACATGCCGCCGTAGGCAATGTCGACGACCACGCGGCCGAGCCCTTCGATCTCGAGCGTGGCGTCCAGCCGGTCGACCAGGCTCGGCACGTTGGCGAACTCCACCGACACGCACTTGCCGTCGCGGCAGGTGGCGCGCGCGCGAACCGGCCCGGCGGCGGTGTCGACGCGGACGATGGTCTCGGGCTCGTGCATCGGCAGGATGCCAGTCTCCAGCGCCACCGTCACGGTGCAGATCAGGTTGGAGCCCGACATCGGCACGAACTCGGTGGGCTCCATCGTGATCATGCCGATGTCGCAATCGTCGCGCAGCGGTGGCGTGATCAGGTTGATGTGCCGCGCCACGCTGCCGCGCGGCTCGCACAGCAGCAGGCGGCGCAGGCTGTCCTGGTCGCGCTGCATCGCGGTCATGCGTTCGAACATCGTGCGCGCGGGCGGCGGCAGCACGCCGCCGACGATCACGTCGCCGACCTCGCCCTCGGCGTGGCAGCGGACGATCGAGATCACGCGCTGGGTCCTCATGGCAGGGCTTTCGTGGGCGGCCTACGCAAACCGCTGCGGGCGGAACGGCGCGAGGTCGAGCGCGCTCGGGCGCCCGGCCATGAGGTCGGCGACCAGCCGCGCCGTGGCGGCCGCCTGCGTCAGGCCCAGGTGACCGTGGCCGAAGGCGTAGGTCACGCGCGCGTCGCGTGCCGCGGCGCCGATGGCCGGCAAGGTGTCGGGCAGCGACGGGCGAAAGCCCATCCACTGCGTGCCGCCCTCGGTGGCCAGGCCCGGCATGAAGCGCTTGGCCTTGGCCAGCATGATTTCCGAACGCTGGAAGTTGGGCGGTGCGTCCAGGCCCGCCAGCTCGACCGCGCCGCCGACGCGCACGCCACAGGTGAGCGGCGTGACGACGAAGCCGTGGCCGCCGAAGGTGAGCTGGCGCTTGAGGTCGAAGGCCGTCACCGGCAGCGTGGTGTTGTAGCCGCGCTCGGTCTCGAGCGGGATGCGCTCACCCAGGGTGCGCGCGAGGCGGTGCGACCACGCGCCCGCGGCCACCACGACGCGCTGCGCCGTCATGCGCTGGGCACCCGCTAGCGGCACGACGACACCGTCCGCAACCGACTCGAGCGCCAGCGCCTCGCCGCGGCGCAGCCTCCCACCCAGCTCGGTGAAGCGGCGCGCGAGGGCGAGCGTGAGTAGCAGCGGATCGGTGACCGTCTTCCAGGCCGGCAGGAAGGTGGCCGCGACCAGCGTGGGCGAGAGGCCGGGTTGCAGCTCGGCGATCGCCTGCGGGCCGTGCAGGTGCGTGAAGGCGATGCCGTGCTCGGCGCGCGCCTGCCAGCTGGCCTGCGAGGCCGTGAGCTCGGTCTCGCTCTCGTACACGTGCAGCACGCCGTCGCTGCGCAGCATGTCGGACGCGCCGGCGGCGGCCAGCATCGCGTCGGTCTCGGTGATCGACAGATCCATCAGCGCGGCCTGGGCCGCGGCGCTGGCCTTGACGCGCTCGGGGAAGCTCGCGCGCCAGAAATGGAACAGCCAGGGTGCTATGCGCGGCAGGTAGGCGGGGGCGATCGACAGCGGGCCCAGTGGGTCGAGCAGCCAGCGCGGCGCCTTGCGCAGGATGCCGGGCGAGGCCAGCGGCATGATGTCGGTGAAGGCCAGCGCGCCGGCGTTGCCGCGGCTCGCCTCGGCCGCGACTCCGGTGCGATCGATCACCGTGACCTGGCGGCCATCCTGCTGCAGGCGCAGCGCGATGGCCAGGCCCACGGTGCCCGCGCCGATCACCAGCACGTCGCACGTCAGGTCGGCTGCAGCGAGCTGCTGCAGCGGCGTGTCGTCGGCGCTGAGCATCGTCTTCGAGGCTGGCCGGCTCAGAGCACCGACTTGAGAAACTCCGCCGTCTCCGGCTCGCGCGGATTGCCGATGACCTGCTCGGGCGGGCCGATCTCGTGGATGCGGCCGGATTTGAAGAACGCGACACGGTGCGAGACCTCACGCGCGAAGCCGATCTCGTGCGTGACGACGATCATGGTCATGCCTTCGGCCGAAAGACTGCGCATCGTGTCCAGCACTTCGCCGACCAGTTGCGGGTCGAGCGCGGAGGTGACCTCGTCGAACAGCATGTAGTCGGGCGACATGGCCAGCGCCCGCGCGATCGCCATTCGCTGCTGCTGGCCGCCCGAGAGCTTGCTCGGGTAGACGTCGAGCTTGTCGCCCAGCCCGACATGGCGCAGCTTGTCGCTGGCGATCTGGTCGGCCTCTTCGACGCTCTTGCCCAGCACCTTGCGCGGAGCCAGCATCACGTTCTCGCGCACCGTCAGGTGCGGGAACGCGTTCCATTGCTGGAACACGATGCCGATGCGCTGGCGCAACTGATTCAGGTTGGTGCCGCGTGCATGCACGTCGGTGCCGTCGACCAGGATGCGCCCGGCCTGGATCGATTCGAGCCCGTTGATGCACATCAGCAAGGTGGACTTGCCCGAGCCCGAGCCGCCGATCACCGAGACGACCTCGCCCTTGTTGACCGTCATCGAGACGCCGCGCAGCACCTGGAGGGCGCCGAAGGATTTGTGGACGTCCTGGATCTCAATCATCGTCGCGCCACCGTGTTTCGAGGTACGCGCCCAGGCGCGAGATAGGGTAGCTCATCAGGAAGTAGATCAAGCCGCACAGCATCAGCACCAGCAGTGGCTCCTGGATGCGGGTGACGATGACCTGCGACGCGCGCAGCAGCTCGACGATCCCGATCCAGAGCACCAGCGAGGTGTCCTTCATCACGCCCAGCGTGAGGCCGACCCACGACGGCAGCGACACACGCAGCGCGATCGGGTAGACGATGTGGCGCAGGTCCTGCCACCAGGTCAGCCCGAGCGAACGGGCGGCACGTCGCGTCGTGGAGGGCACGGCCAGCACCCCGGCGCGCACGATCTCGGCGCAGTAGGCCGAGGTGTAGATCGCCAACACAACGCAGGCGACCGTGAACGCGGACACGTCGAGGCCGACGATCGACTTGAACGAGTTGGCGAGGATGAACTGGATCAGCAGCGGAATCGAGCGGAAGATATCGAGCACCGCGCCCAGGATCGCATTGATCCATGACGATGCGACGGCGCGCAGAACGCCGAACACGAAGCCCATCACCGTGCCGCCCAGCACCGCCCAGAAGGTCAGCGCCAGGGTCATGCCGGCGCCCTGCAGCATGAACCACAGGTCGGTGCGCGCGAAGTCGGTCTCGATCATCGCGCTGCTCTAGTAACGGAACAGCCGTGCCGCCAGAAGGCGTGCCGACAGCGTGACCGTCTTGGTGATCAGGTAGTAGATCGCCGCGGCCATGACGAAGAACTCGAAGGTGCGGAACGTGCGCACGTTGAGCTCCTGCGTGATGCCGGTCAGGTCGCTGTTGAGGCCGACGACGACACCGAGGGAGGTCATCAGGATGGCCCACACCATCTGGTTGGTCATCGGGTGGAACACGGTGCGAAGCAGCTGGGGCAGCACGATCAGCCGGAACGCCTGCGGTGCGCTCATGCCCAGCGAGCGGGCGGCGCGCACCTGCGTGGGCGGGATTGCGCGCAGGCCGCCGCGGAACGTCTCGGCGAGGTAGCCCGCATTATTGAACGCGATGCCGACGAGCAGCGCCGGGAAGGAGTCGACGAAGATCCCGAGCGATCCGAGCCCGAAATAGATCATGTAGATCTGGAACAGTGCCGGCGTGTTGCGCGCGGTCTCGATCCACACCGTGGCGACGCCGCGCGCCAGCCGGTTCCTGGTGTTGCGCGCGAGCGCGAGCGCGATGCCGCAGACCGTGCCGATCAGCATCGACAGGACGGCCACTTCGATCGTCACCAGCGCGCCGCCCAGCATGGCGGGCAGCGCCTGGAACGCCTGGTGCCAGTGAAACGTGTAGTTCATTGTCTGCTGCGGGAGCGCCGCGATTCCGCTGCGCCGGCAACAAAGTTGCGAGGCCGTAACCCCTGCGGGTCGGGCCTCGCCGGCGCTCAGCGATAGACGCCCTTCACCGTGAGGTCGGGCATCGTGCCGCCCACCCACTTCGCGTACAGCTCCTGCGCACGGCCGGTCCGGGTCTGCAGGTGGGTGAACAGGTTGAGGTAGTTGAGCAGGCCGTACTCCTGGCGCAGCGCGATCAGCGAGACGTAATCAAGGTCGTACGGCGCGTCGCCGCCCATCTGCAGGTCCTTGTACTTGCCAGCCTTGATCGTGGCGGCCGCGACGGTGGAGGTGACGACGGTGGCCTCGATCTGGCCCTGGGCGAGTGCGAGGAACACGTCGGCCTGCGTCTGGTAGGCGCGGAACGAGCCTTTCGGGTCGTTCCACTTCTTCACGTCCTTCTCGAGCGCGATCGCCTCGTAAGTCCCGGTCACCGACCCGGGCTTGCGTCCCTTCAACGTGTTGTAGGCGTTGATGTTGGTGCCTTTCTTGGTCAGCACCACCATCTTGAAGACGAAGTAGGGGACCGAGAAGCCGATCGTCTTGGCGCGCTGCAGCGTGTCGGAGGTGGAGGCCACGCCGACATCGGCGCGACCGGACACCAGCGCCGGGATGCGATCGGGGAACGGTGTCTCGACGATCTCGGCCTTCACGCCGAGCGCCTTGGCGAGGTCGTTGCAGGTGTCGACGTCGAAGCCGATCGGCTCGTTCTTCTCGTCGCGAGATCCCATTGGCGGGAAGTCGAGTACCACGGCGCAGCGCAGCTTGCCCGAGGCGATAATGTCGTCGAGCTTGTCGGCGCGCGCGGCGCTCGACAGCAGCAGGCCCAGGGCTCCTGCCAAGATGATCAGTGTCCTTGCAATCACGGTAGATCCTTTCGATGCTTGGGCGGGTGGTGCCCGGGGCGATGATCGCGTGCCGGGTTGAATCATTATTCCGGGCTACATCCAATATGCAATACGTGATGGCCTAGGATCACTGCGGATGCACCCGAGGCGCCGGTCGTCTCGATCGTGGTAGCAATTCGGATCAGGAAGTTGAACCTGGGCAACAGCCCTTCGGCTGTGGACACGATCTTCGAGAGCCGGCGTCGGGCCGTGACCTCGGGCGCGTTGAAGGACGTCGATCCTCGGCGCCAGGAGGCGATCACTCAGCACTTCAACACCAGCCGGATCCCGGTGCGCGAAGCCCTGACGCGTCTGGAGCCGCACGAACTGGCGCAGGCACGCAAGGCCTGCGAGGCGTTCGCACGCGAGCGCGATCCGGTTGTTGTGGTGCGAGCGCGATCGCGAGTTCCACTCCGCGCTGTATCGCGCGTGCGGTCTGCCATGTCACCTGGAGGCAATCCACGCCGCGCTCGACAAGAGCGAACGTTATCTGGTCGATCCGCTCTTGCTGACCTTGGGCATGCGCTGCGCGCGCGCCGAGCACCAGGCCACTCTCGAAGCCTTCGAGGTACGCAACGCGCGCCTGGCCGCCAAGCTCACCCGCGAGCACATCCTTGGTGCACTCGGCATGTTCTGCGGGTACATGGACTCGCACCCTGCGGCAGTCGAGTGCCGCCGTCAGCCCAGGCCCCACGCGAAAGGGTCTGCCGGGTCGAAGATCAGGGTCGCGTCGAGCGTGACGTGCGCGCGACCCTGGATGACCGGCAGCACCGCGTCTGAGGGCAGGCCGGCCAGAGGCTGGGCCGCTCGCGTATAGGAGCCGCTGAACACACTGCCGATCACGCTTTCCTGGCGCCAGAGCGCGCCCGGCGCGAGTTTGTCGTCGGCCGCCAGGCAGGCCAGCTTGGCGCTGGTTCCGGTGCCGCAGGGTGAGCGGTCGTACGCGCCGCCGGGGCAGAGGACGAAGTTGCGTGCATGGTTGGCCGGGTCGGCCGCCGGACCCACCAGTTCGATGTGGTCGATCTCGGCGCCGTCACGGCCGGTCACGCGCTGCCGCTGCAAGGCGTCACGCACGCGCGAGGCGAAGTCCGTCAGTTCCCCGACGGCACTCGCGACCAGCTCGCGGCCATGGTCCTCGCAGAGGAAGAACCAATTGCCGCCCCAGGCCACGTCGCCATGGACGACGCCGTGGCCGGCCACTTCGACGGCCACCCGCCTGGCATGCCGATAGGAGGGCACATTGGCGACACTGACAGAGCCCTGCGGATGCAGCGTTGCAGTGACCGTGCCGACCGGCGTCTCGATGCGGTGATCCCCGGGCTCGATGCGGCCCAGGTGCGCGAGCGTGGCGATCAGGCCGATCGTGCCGTGGCCGCACATGCCCAGGTAGCCAACGTTGTTGAAGAAGATGACGCCGCAAGCACTCGAGGCCTGCAGCGGCGCGCACAGCAGCGCGCCGACCACGACGTCGGAGCCGCGAGGCTCGCAGACCAGGGCACGCCGCCACGCATCGTGCTGACTGCGAAAGCGCTCGCGCCGCTCGGCCAGCGTGCCGTTACCAAGATCCGGCCCGCCGCTGACGACACAGCGGGTTGGCTCCCCGCCGGTGTGGGAGTCGATGACGCGGGCCTGCGCAGACAAGGTCGGGCTCATGGTGCGAGCGGACCGCTGGTCATCAGAACGCGGTCGCGTAGCGCTGCATCTCCCAGTCGCTGACGTGGCGCGCATAGGCGGTGTGCTCGTCGCGCTTGGCGGCGATGAACTCGCGCGCCAGCGTGTCGCCGAGGGCACCACAGACGGCGGCATCGGCCTCCAGCGCATCGATGGCTTCAGCCAGGTTCTGCGGCAGCAGCGCGATGCCGCGCTCGCGGATCTGGGCCAGCGTCAACGCGAAGAGGTCTTCCTCGCAGTCGGGACCGGGATCGAGCTTGCGCTCGATGCCGTCCAGGCCGGCCGCGATCAGGCCGGCCAGCATCAGGTAGGGGTTGGCGCTGGCGTCTGGTGCGCGCCACTCGAAGCGGCCGTGCAGAGTGCGGACGAGGGCGGTGCGGTTGTTCGGACCCTGAGCCACGTAGGCGGGGGCCCAGGTCGTGCCGGAGATCGACTCGCCGACCGTCAACCGCTTGTATGAGTTGACGGTCGGCGCCGCCAACGCCGTCAGTGCGCCGGCGTGGGCCAGCACGCCGGCAACGAACTGTCGCCCGGTCGGCGACAGCAACCTGCCGTTGTCGACCGCGCCATCGGTGCGGTGCGGCACGAAGACATTGCGCATGTTGTCGTTGCGGCCTTCCCACAGGCTGACATGGCAGTGCATGCCGCTGCCGGGCTGGTTGGCGAAGGGCTTGGGCATCATCGAGAAGACCATGCCGTGACGCTCGGCGATCGCCTGCGCGGCGAGCTTGAACAGCATCAGGTGGTCAGCGCTGGCCAGCACATGGGCGAAGGCGAAGTTGACTTCGTACTGGCCGTGCGCGTCTTCATGGTCGAGCTGCAGCACGTCCAGTCCGCAGCGTTCGAGCACGTCGTGCAGCTCGCGCAGGAAGGGCGTCTGCCGCGTGATGCTCTTCAAGTCATAGCTCGGCTTGGCCAAGCGGTCGGCATCGTCGGCGGGCATCCAGCCGCCTGCGTGGGCCTTGAGCAGGAAGAACTCGGGTTCGATGCCGACCTTCAGCGTCCAGCCCCGTTCCGCCAGCCGCGCGACCGCGCGCTTGAGCACCTGGCGCGGGCAGGCGTCGAACGGCTCGCCGGCGACGAAGCCGTCGGCCACGATCGCCGCCACGCCCGGCAGCCACGGCAGGGGCCTCACCGTGCTGGCCGCGGCCCGCGCCATGTACTCGGAGCGCGGCCCGGTGCGCGCCAGGCCCGTGCCGGCGATCGACGGACCGGAGAAGCCGGCGCCGACGGTCAGAACGTCGTCGAGGTGGGCCAGCGGCACCAGCTTGCCCTTGCCAACGCCGTGGATGTCGGTGAAGTGCACCAGCAGCGTGTGCACGCCGGCGGCAGTCAGGCTGTCGCGCAGCGCTTTCATGGCCGTGCCGCGAGCAGCGATTCACGCAGGATGGCAAGGGCTTCGTCGAAGATCGGCTGCGGCGTCGTCAGCGGGAAGAGGAAGCGGACCACATTGGCATTGATGCCGCAGGTCAGCAGGATCAACTTGCGCTTGAGGGCTTCGGCCTGCACCCGCTTGGTGAAGTCGGGGTCCGGCTGGCCTTTGGCATCGTTGAACTCGGCCGCCACCATGGCCCCGAGGCCTCGCACGTCGGCGATGTGCGGCACGTGCTCGCGCACGCCGTTGAGCATGGCCTTGAGCTGGTCGCCGAGCATGGCGCCGCGCTCGGGCAACTTCTCTTCGGCCATCACGTCGATCACCGCATGCGCGGCCGCCACCGCGAGCGGGTTGCCGGCGTAGGTGCCGCCCAGCCCGCCGGGCGCGGGCGCGTCCATGATCTCCGCACGGCCGGTCACCGCAGACAGCGGCACGCCGGCGGCCAGACTCTTGGCGATCGTCATCAGGTCAGGCACGACACCGAAGTGCTCCATCGCGAACATCTTGCCGGTGCGGCCGAAGCCGGTCTGCACCTCGTCGGCGATCAGCACGATGCCGTGCTCGTCGCACAGTTCGCGCAGCCACTGAACGGCCTCGGCCTGGATCACGTTGAAGCCGCCTTCGCCCTGCACCGGCTCGAACACGATCGCGGCCACGCGGCTGGGCTCGATGTCGGCCTTGAACAGGTGCTGCACCGCCTTCTTCGTCTCGTCGAGGCTGGCGCAATGACAAGGGAAGGGCGCGTGGTAGATCTCGGGCGGGAAGGGCCCGAAGCCGGCCTTGTAGGGCTGCACCTTGCCGGTGAGAGACACCGCGAACATCGAGCGGCCGTGGAAGGCGCCGCCGAAGGCGATCACGCCCGAGCGCTTGGTATAGGAGCGCGCGATCTTGACCGCGTTCTCGATCGCTTCGGCGCCGGTGGAGAACAGTGCCGTCTTCTTCGCATGGGTGCCGGGGGTGATCTGGTTGAGCTTCTCGGCCAGTGCGATGTAGCTCTCGTAGGGCACCACCTGGTAGCAGGTGTGGGTGAAGCGCTTGACCTGCGCCTCGATGGCCGCCACCACCTTGGGGTGGCCATGGCCGACGTTCATCACCGCGATGCCGCCGGCGAAGTCGATGTAGCGCTGGCCCTCGGCGTCCCAGAGCTCCGCGCCCTGTGCGCGCTCGGCGAAGAAGGTGCCCATCACGCCCACGCCGCGCGGCGTGGCCGCGGCCTTGCGGGCCATCAACTGCTCGTTCTTCGAGTGGTTCATCGCCCACTCCTTTCGTCAGTTCAGGCTGGGTCGATGCGCAGCCAGGTTGTTTTCAGCTCGGTGTACTTTTCCATCGCGTGCAGGCTCTTGTCGCGGCCGTTGCCGCTTTGCTTGTAGCCGCCGAAGGGCACGGTGATGTCGTCCTCGTCGTACTGGTTGACGTGGACGGTGCCGGCGCGCAGGGCGCGCGCCACGCGGTGGGCGCGGTTGACGTTGTCGCTCCACACGCTGGCCTGCAGGCCGTAGCTGCTCGCGTTGGCCAGCGCGATCGCCTCGGCTTCGGTCTTGAAGCGGATCACGCTCATCACCGGGCCGAAGATCTCCTCGCGCGCGATCGTCATGCCGTTGTCGACGCGGTCGAACACCGTGGGTTCGACGTAGAACCCGCCGCTGGACTCGCGTGCGCGCGTGCCGCCCGTGACCGTGCGTGCGCCCTCGGCCTTGCCGGCTTCGATGTAGCCCATGACGGTCTTAAGTTGTCCCTCGTCGACGAGCGCGCCCAGCTCGGTGCGGCTGTCCAGCGGATCGGCGGCGCGGTACTTGGGCGCCTCGGCGGCGACGATCTCGACGAAGCGATCGGCGATGCGTTCGTGCACCAGCACGCGCGACGGCGCATTGCAGCTTTCGCCCTGGTTGAAGAACATGCTGCCGGCGGCCGTCTTGGCGGCGCGCTCGACGTTGGCGAAATCGTCGAAGACGACGAACGCGCTCTTGCCGCCGAGCTCGTTGTAGACGCGCTTCAAGTTGCTGCGGCCGGCGTACTCGAGCATCTTGCGGCCCACGCGAGTGCTGCCGGTGAAGCCGATCGCGTCGACGTCCATGTGCAGTGCGAGGGCCTCGCCGGCCTCACCGCCATAGCCGGGCACGACGTTGAACACGCCCGGCGGCAGACCGGCCTCGATGGCCAGATCGGCCAGCCGCAGCGCGGTGTAGGGCGACTTCTCGCTCGGCTTCAACACCACCGAGTTGCCGGTGGCCAGTGCGGGACCGAGCTTCCACGCCGCCATGATCATCGGGTAGTTCCAGGGCACGACGACCCCGATCACGCCCATCGGCTCGCGCGTGATCAGCGCCAGGGCGTTGGCGCCGGTCGGCGCGATCTCGTCGTAGACCTTGTCGATCGCTTCGCCGTACCAGCCGATCGTGCGCGCCGTGGAGGGCACGTCGACCGACAGCGCGTACTGGATCGGCTTGCCCATGTCGAGCGTCTCGAGCAGCGCGAGCTCGTCCCGGGCGGCGAGGATCTTCTCGGCGAATCGCTGCAGCACCTTCTTGCGCGCCGCGGGCGGCTTGTTCGCCCAACGGCCGTCGGCAAACGCCGCACGGGCACTCTTGACGGCCGCGTCGATGTCGGCCTCGCGGCCGCGTGCGACGGGCCCCAGCGTACGGCCGTCCACCGGCGAGGCCTTGATGAACGTTTCGCCCGACACGGCATCGCGGCGCGCGCCGTCGATCACGGCGCGGCCGTCGAACTGGGCCTCACGGGCCCGGGCGAACCAGTCGATGGCGCCCATCGTCGTTCCAGCGGTCAGAACGACACCACGACCGAAGCGCCGAAGAGGTCGTTGCTCTTCTTGTAGGCGCCGGACTTCACGTCGAAGAACACCGGAACGTTGGCGCCGTCGCGGCGGTACTCGAGTTTGAAGGTCGTGTTCAGGTCGTAGGCGTACTTCAAGCCAAACGACAGCGCATAGCGGTTGGCGCCCTTGTCGCAACCTGCCGCCGTGGGATCGACATCGCAGCCCAGTGTTGGGTCGGGCCCGATGCCGTTGCGGTAGTCGCCATAACCGCCGTCGATGCCGAACACGTCCCAGTAGCCGGTGTAGCCGAACAGGCCGCCTCCCGCGGTCTTGTTGCGGATGTAGTCGGCGCGCGCAAGCACCTGCAGCCGCGGCGTGACGTTGTAGCCGGCAAGGCCCGATACCCCGGTCCACTTGGCGTCGGGGAAGTTGCCGTTGGCATCTGGTGTGATGGCCGCCTGCTTCTGACGGCCCCAGGACGCCTGACCTTGCAGCGTCCAGTCGCCGCGGATGAAGTAACCGTCGACCTCGAGCATATGCGTCATCGTCTTCTCGAACGAGTCGCACGCGAGATTTGCGCACAGGTTGAAGTTGGTCGTCTTTCCGTGCAGGCCCGCGAAGCCGAATCCGTTGAACTCGCCCTTCGAGTAGTCGACCCGGTAGACGACCACAGGCGCACGCTCGCCCTGGTTGAGGATGTTGCCGTTGACGTTGGCGATCATGCCGCGCAACCACCATTTACCACTCGTGTAGTCGATTCCGGCGCCGGTGTACGTGGTGGGCAGCGTGAAATCGAACAGCAGGTTGTGGGTGATCAGGGGGTTGAGCGTCGGCTGCTGGTATTCGTAGCCGGACCAGTCGGGCACTTGGCCGACGATCAGGCGCGTCTGCAGATCGGTCAGCGGCACCGACATCGACGCCTCCTGGACGATGCTGCGGCTGTCCGGTTCCGCTACAGAGCCGGATGCCCGGTTCGGGCTCAAGGTGAGCTTGAACCGGGTGCCGCTGTCGGTCTCCTTCGTGAAGTCGATCGACGCGGCGCCGATGTACGACGTGTCGTAGAAATAGCCGCCGGCCTGGCTGTTGAGGAACTGGAAGCCGGCACGCTTCTGCCGCTGGTTCCAGATGTAGGCAGCATCCATGTAGCCAGAGATCGTCAGGCCCTTCATGCCCCACGCCTCGAGGTTGTCCTCAGTGGCTTCGGCCTTGACGGTGACGCGGCTGAGTTCCTTCGCCTGCTCGGGCGTCATGCCCCACTGGCCGTCCTTGGGCTTGGCTGCCTCGGCAGCCTGCAGCTTGCGCTCGAGGTCGGCGACACGGTCGCGCAGCGCCTTCAACTCGTTGAGCACCTCGGCATTGCTTTGCGCCTGCGCCGGAAATGCACAGGCCAGCGCCGCAGCCAGAGCGGTGAGGGCAAGGGTCTTGTTCATGTCGTTGATTCCTCTTTGGCGTGGGGTGAGGGGTCGGGGGAAGGGGTGCGGAACGCGGCGGCCATTTCCTGCTGGCGGCGTCGTTCGGTGCGGGCGATGAGGTAGCTCGCCGCGACGCTACCGCCGGCGACGACGAAGACGATCAGCGTTGCCACGGCATTGACGCTCGGGTTCAGGCCGAGGCGCGCACGCGAGAAGATGACCAGCGGCATCGTCGTCGCGCCGGGCCCGGACAGGAAGGCCGAGAGCACCACGTCGTCGAGCGAGAGCGTGAAAGTGAGCAACCAGGCCGAGGCGAGCGACTGGGCGATCATGGGTAGCGTCACCAGCCAGAACACCTGGTGCGGGCGGGCACCCAGATCCTGCGCAGCCTCTTCGAGTTGCGGGTTCAGGTCGTGAAGGCGTGCCTGGATCACGACGGTGGCGTAGGCCACGCCCAGCAGCAGGTGGCCGAACCATATCGTCATCATGCCGCGCTCGGGAAAGCCGATCGCGCGCTGCACGCTCACCAGCATCAGCAGCAGCGACAGGCCCACGACCACCTCGGGCATCACGAGCGGCGCGTTGACCATGCCGGCGAACAATGTTCGACCGGTAAAGCGCTTGTACTTGACCAGTGCGAAGGCGGCCAGCGTGCCCAGCACCACCGATCCGCACGCGGTGAAGAAGGCGATCTTCAGGCTCAACCAGAAGCCCGAGAGCATCTCGTTGTCGTTGGCCAGCGCGACGTACCACTTCAGCGTGAAGCCGCGCCACACGTTGGGGATCGGCGAATCGTTGAACGAGTACAGGACCAGCGCGACGATCGGCAGGTACAGGAAGGCGTAGCCCGCCGAGAGCCAGCCGCGGCCGAACCACCGGTTGAGCATGGCGGCACTCATGTGCGCCGCTCCTGCGCCTCGGCCTGGTACTTGTTGAACAGTGCCAGCGGCACGATGATGAGCAGGATCATCACCACTGCCAGCGTCGACGCGAGCGGCCAGTCGTTATTCGAGAAGAACTCGTCCCACATGACGCGGCCTGTCATTAGCGTCTCGGGTCCACCAAGCAGCTCCGGGATCACGAACTCGCCGACGCAGGGGATGAACACCAGCATCGAGCCGGCAATGATCCCTGCCTTTGAAAGCGGCACCGTGATGGTCCAGAACGCAGTCCACGGCGTCGCGCCCAGGTCCAGCGCGGCTTCGAGCAGGCGCAGATCCATCTTCGACAGGTTGCCGTACAGCGGCAGGATCATGAAAGGCAGGTAGGTGTAGGTCATGCCGAGCACGAGCGAGAACGGCGTGTTCATCAGCTTGCCGGGCGTGCTGATGATGCCGAGCGCGGCAAGCACCTGGTCGAGGCCGGCGCCGATGATCAGGTCGGCCACCCAACCGTCGTTCGACAGCAGCCCCTTCCATGCGTAGACGCGCAGCAGGAACGAGGTCCAGAACGGCAGCATCACGAGCATCAGCAGCGCCGGCTGGATCGTCGCCTTGGCGCGCGCCATGAAGTAGGCGAAGGGATAGCCGATCAGCAGGCAGAAGAAGGTCGTCGCGCCCGCGTACTTCAGGCTCGAGAGATAGGTCTTGTAGTACAGCTCGTCCTGCGTGATGAAGACGTAGTTCGACAGCTTGATCGTGAGCTGGAGCAACCCGTCCTTGAACTGGATGAGATCCTTGGGCTGCACGGCCTCCATTTCGGCGACGCTGTACTTGACGAGAATCAGGAAGGGCAGGAGGAAGAAGACGAGCAGCCACAGGTAGGGCGCTCCGATCACCGCCGTGCGACCGCGCAATACCGAGGCGAAGCGGCTGGCCAGGTTCATTGCGTCAGCACCACCTGCGACCAGGCATCCCAGTGGGCCCAGACCTCGTCGCCCCAGGTCAGCGGGTTCTCGCGCAATCGTTCGATATTGGCCTGACTGACCTTGAGCTTGGCGCCGCTGGCCAGCACCAATTGGTACACGGTGAAGCTGCCGAAGTAGGACATCTCGCGGATCGTGCCGCGTACCGCGTTGAAGCCCGTGTCCTTGGGCGCCGCGCGCGTGAGCTGGATCTTCTCGGGCCGCAGGGCCACGGTGACGGGCATGCCCCGGGTGCCGGTGATGCCGTGGCCGACGTAGTGCCGCACGTCCGCGCAGCCGATCTCGCAGTGCGCCTCGGCGTCGACGTCGAGCGTGCCATCCATCAGGTTCACGTTGCCGATGAAGTCGGCGACGAAGCGCGTCGCGGGCGTCTCGTAGATGTCCGAGGGCGCGCCGACCTGGAGGAAACGGCCCTCGCTCATGACCGCGATGCGCGAGGCCATCGTCATGGCCTCCTCCTGGTCGTGCGTGACCATCACGCAGGTCACGCCGACCTGCTCGATGATGTTCACCAGCTCGATCTGGGTTTCCTCACGCAGCTTCTTGTCAAGCGCGCCGAGCGGCTCGTCGAGCAGCAGCAATTGCGGCCGCTTGGCCAGGCTGCGCGCGAGCGCGACGCGCTGCTGCTGGCCACCGGAGAGCTGGTGCGGTTTGCGCTTGGCGAACTTCGTGAGCTGCACCAGCTTGAGCATCGCCTCGACCCGTTCCTCGATGCCCGCAGCCGGCATGCCTTCGCGCTTGAGCCCGAACGCGATGTTGTCCCAGACCGTGAGGTGCGGGAACAACGCGTAGCTCTGGAACATCATGTTGATCGGCACCTTGTACGGCGGCACGTGGGCGAGGTCCTGCCCGTCAAGCACGATGCGGCCCGCCGTCGGCTCCTCGAAACCGGCGAGCATGCGCAGCAGCGTGCTCTTGCCGCAGCCCGACGAGCCGAGCAGGGCGAAAATCTCTCCCTTGGCGATGTCGAGGCTGACGTTGTTGACGGCCTTGTAGCCGTCGAACTCCTTGGTCAGCCCTTCGATGCGCAGGAAGGCGTCGGCCGCCGGTGGCCCCATCACAATCCTGTCTTGAACGAGGTGTAGGTGCGCGTCATCAGGCGGCGCAGGTCATTGTTCAGCGAGTCTGGCGGCAACATCTTGGCCAGTTCCGCGGGAGGCAAGAACACCGTCGGGTTGTTGGCCACATCGGCGCGGATGAACTTCTTCGACTCCGGGACCGGGTTCGGATAGAAGACCTTGTTGGTGTTGGCCGCCTCGATTTCGGGTCGCAGGATGAAGTTGATGAACTTCTGCGCATTGCCCGGGCGCGCCGCATCCGCGGGGATTGCCATCGTGTCGAAGAACAGCAGCCCACCCGTCTTGGGGATCAGGGCCTCGATGTTGTTGCCGGTCTTGCCATCGATCGCGCGCTGACGCGCAATGTTGATGTCGCCCGACCAGCCGAGCGCCAGGCAAATCGAGCCGTTGGCCATATCGTTGATGTAGCCCGAGGCGCTGAACAGCGTCACATGGGGGCGCACGGTCTTGAGCAGGTTGGCTGCCGCGGTGTAGTCGCCCGGGTTCTTGGAGAACGACGGTTTGCCCAGGTAGTGCAATGCCGCAGGCACCACCTCGGTCGCGGAGTCGAGGAAGGAAACGCCGCAGCCCTTCATCTTGCTGATGTACTCGGGCTTGAAGACGAGGTCCCACGCGTTGTCGGGCATCGGCGTGCTGCCGAGCGCGGCCTTGACCTTGTCGACGTTGATGCCCACGGTGGTGAAGCCCCACAGCCAGTTGACCAGGTAGTTGTTGCCCGGGTCCATCGTCGCCAGCTGGGCGTTGATCGCGGGGTCGACGTTCTTGAGGTTCGGGATCTGCGCCTTGTCGAGCCTGCGCAGCAGGCCGCCGTCGATCTGCAGCTTGGCCCAGTTCGAGGACGGCACGATGAGGTCGTAACCCGTCTTGCCGGCGACGAGCTTGGCGTGAAGGATCTCGTTGTTGTCGAACACGTCGTACCGGACCTTGATGCCTGTCTCGGCCTCGAACTTCTTGATGACGTCGTCGCCGATGTAGTCCGACCAGTTGTAGATGTTGAGGACCTTTTCTTCTTCCTGGGCGTGCAGGCCGCCTGACGCCAGCGCGAAGGCGATGGCGCTGGCAGCCATGATCAGCGAGGAGAGCGGTTTGGCCATGATGCAGAAACCTCCGGGGGTGTGGAAAGGGTGAGCGGTCAACGGGGCAGTCTAGGTGGCGGACGACACGCGGTCATTGGGGTCGATCCCAGCCGCGGGCTCGTACATCGGCAAGCGTCAGGTCCAGGCAACGCCGAATCAGCGCCACCATCTCGTCGATCTGTGAGCGCGTGATGACCAGCGGCGGCGCGATGATCATGCGGTCGCCGACGGCGCGCATGATCAGTCCGTTGCCGAAGCAGTGAGCGCGGCAGACCATGCCGACCTCGAGTTCGGACGGGAAGGGTGTGCCGCGGCCGCCGCGGCCGGACTTGTCCTGGACCAGCAGCAGCGCGGCCATCAGGCCGCACGTCTGGGCCTCGCCGACGAGCGGGTGGTCGGCCAGTTGCGCGTAAGCCTGCGCCAGGTAGGGGCCGACGTCGTCGCGCACGCGCTCGACCAGCCCCTGCTCGCGGATCAGGCGGATGTTGGCCAACGCCACCGCGCAGGCCACCGGATGGCCAGAGTAGGTATATCCGTGGTTGAACTCGCCGCCCTGCTCGATCAGCACCTGCGCGACGCGCTCGCCGACCATCACGCCGCCGAGCGGGATGTAGCCGCTGGTCACCCCCTTGGCGAAGGTCATCAGGTCGGGCCGGGTGCCCATCGTCTCGCAGCCGAACCAGCGCCCGGTACGGCCGAAGCCGGTGATGACCTCGTCGCTGACGAGCAGGATGCCGTACTGGTCGCAGATGCGCTGGATCTCCGGCCAGTAGGTCGCGGGGGGCACGATCACGCCGCCGGCACCCTGGATCGGTTCGCCGATGAATGCCGCAACGGTGTCGGCGCCGATCTCGAGGATCTTGGCTTCGAGTTGGCGCGCGCAGGCGATGCCGAACGCCTCGCGTGTCATGTCCGCACCGTTTTCGAACCAGTACGGCTGGTCGATGTGCACGATGCCGGGGATCGGCAGGCCGCCTTGCGCGTGCATGCCGCTCATGCCGCCCAGCGACGCGCCGGCCATCGTCGAGCCGTGGTACGCGTTCCAACGGCTGATGAGCGTTTGGCGCTTCGGCTGGCCCAGGACATCCCAGTAGCGCCGGACCATGCGCACGATCGTGTCGTTGCCTTCCGATCCCGACCCTGAGAAGAACACGTGCTGGAACTGCGGCGGGCTGACCTCGGCGAGCAGTTCGGCCAGCTCGATCGCCGGCGGCGTCGCGGTCTGGAAGAACGCGTTGTAGAACGGCAGCGTCTCGAGCTGGCGGGTGGCCGCGTCGATGAGCGCGCGCTGGCCGTAGCCGACGTTGACGCACCACAGGCCGCTCATCGCATCGAGGATCTTCTTTCCCTCGGTGTCCCAGAGGTAGATGTTGTCGGCGCGCTCGATGACGCGCGAACCCTTCTTCGCGAGCGACTTGAAGTCGGTGAACGGATGGAGGAAATGCGCCGCGTCGGCAGCCTGCCAGTCCTTGGTGCTGCGATGGGGCGAGGAGGGGGAGAGAACGGCATTCATGGATGGATCCTTCAGACGTGGAGCAAGAGGTGTTCCCGCTCCCACGGCGAGATCACCTTCATGAATTCGGCGTACTCGACTTCCTTGATCTCGGTGTAGACGGTCACGAAGTCCTTGCCGAGGACTTCGGCCAGGTCCGTCTCGTTGCGCAGCGCGGTGAGCGCCTCGCCCAGGCTGCGCGGCAGCTGGTATTCGCCGAGATAGGCGTCACCCTTGCATTCGGGCGACGGTTCGATGCGGTTCTGGATGCCCAGCCAGCCGCACGCCAGCGTGGCCGCGAGCGCCACGTAGGGGTTGGCATCTGCGCCGATCACGCGGTTCTCGATGCGGCGGGCCGCTGGTGGCGCGACTGGGCTGCGGATGCCCACGGTTCGGTTGTCGGTGCCCCACTGTATGTTGATGGGCGCGGCGGTGAAGCGGGCCAGGCGACGGTAGCTGTTGACATAGGGCGCGAACAGCGCCATCGCCGCGGGCACATAGCGCTGCAGGCCGCCGATGTACCAGAAGAACTCCTTGCTAGGCGTTCCGTCCTCGTTGCTGAAGATGTTTCGTCCGGTGGCCTTGTCGATCACGCTCTGGTGCACGTGCATCGCGCTGCCCGGCTCGCCGGCAATCGGCTTGGCCATGAATGTCGCGAACATGTCGTGCCGCAGCGCCGCCTCGCGCACCGTGCGCTTGAACAGGAAGACCTCGTCGGCCAGGCCAAGTGGGTGGGCGTGGAAGAAGTTGATCTCCATCTGCCCCGCGCCGATCTCGTGGATCAGCGTATCGACGTTGAGCTCCATCTTGTCGCAGTAGTGGTAGACGTCCTCGAACAGCGGGTCGAACTCGTTGACCGCGTCGATCGAATAGGCCTGGCGCGAGGTCTCGCTGCGGCCGCTGCGGCCCACCGGCGGCTTGAGCGGCACGTCGGGGTCCGTGTTGCGCGCGACGAGGTAGAACTCGAGCTCAGGCGCGACCACCGGGTCCCAGCCCTTGTCATCGAACAGGCCGCACACCCGCCGCAGCACCGAGCGCGGGGCATAGGGCACGAGCACGCCGTCGCGGTCGTAGCAGTCATGGATCACCTGCGCCGTCGGGTCGACCGCCCACGGCACGATGCGCACCGTGCTCGGGTCGGGGCGCAGGTGCATGTCGCGATCGGTCGGCGTGATGACGTCGTAATACGGCCCTTCCTCCGGGAACACGCCGGTCACGCCCATGGCCACGACCACCTCGGGCAGGCGCATGCCGCGGTCCTCGGTGAACTTTTCACGCGGCAGGATCTTGCCGCGCGCGACGCCGGTCAAGTCGGGCACGAGGCACTCGATCTCGGTCACTCTGCGCTGGTTGAGCCAGCTTTCCAGCTCGCTGAAGTTGAACAGCTCTCTTCCGACCATGGGATCACCTTGGGTTGTGTGGTTTGCGCTCTCGGAAGGCCGCGCAGGCCTGGCCGAAGGCGCGCAGCAGGCGCATCGACACCGGATTGGTGGCGGCCTGCCATTCGGGGTGCCATTGCACCGCGAGGTTGAAGCCCGGCGCGTCGGGCTTGGAGAAGGCTTCGATCACGCCATCGGGCGCGCGCGCCTCGACGACGAGTCCGTCTGCCAGGCGCTTGACAGCCTGGCCATGCAAGGAGTTCACCTCGAAGCGCGTGCTGCCGACGATGCCGGCGAGCACGCCACCGGGCGTCGCATCGACCGGGTGCGCGGGTCCGTACTGGACCTCGACCGGATCGTCGTCGTTGTCGCGATGATCCATGTGGCCCTCGATCTCGTGGACGGCCTGGTGCAGGCTGCCTCCGAGCGCGACGTTCGTCTCCTGCGCGCCGCGGCAGATCGCGAAGAACGGCACGCCGCGTGCGAGCGCCCTGGGAACGAGCGGCAGCGTCCACGCGTCGCGATCGGAATCGAGCGGCAGGTCGGGGTCCTGCACGGGCTCGTCGAAGTGGTTCGGGTGCACGTTCGATGGCGAGCCGGTCAGCAGCACGCCGTCGGCCAGGTCGAGCAGCGGATCGAGTTCGTCGACCGTGGCCGCCGGCACGACCAGCGGCTGGCAGCCTGCCAGGCGCACCGCGTCGATGTACTTCTTGCCGGCGATATGGAAGGGATGCCTGCCCACCAACTTGTTGCATGCGGGCACCAGCACCACGGGTTTGGTGGGGCTCACAACAGGTCCTTCAATCGGTAATACGCCATCCCCAGCACCAGGGCGGGAGTGCGCAGTGCGCGGCCTCCGGGGAAGGCATGGTGCTGGAGTCGCGCGAACACGTCGAAGCGCGTGGCGTCACCGGCGATCGCCTCGGCCACCAGCTTGCCCGCCAGCCCGGTCAGCGCCACGCCGTGGCCGGAGAACCCCTGCAAGTAGTAGACGCGGTCGCCGTATTCGGCCAGGCGGCCGAAATCGGGTGCCCTGCTCATCGAGATGTCGACGAATCCGCCCCAGGCGAATTCGGCCTCGACGCCGCGCAGCTGCGGGAAGGTCTTCGTCATGCGGGCGACCATCGATCCTGCCACGCTCATCGGGGTGCGCGTGCTGTAGCTGACGCGCCCGCCGTACAGCATGCGATGGTCGGCCGTGGTGCGAAAGTAATCGAGAACGAAGTTGTTGTCGCATACCGCGGCGCCGCAGGGGATCAGTGCCTTTGCCTGCTCGGGCGCGAGCGCCCGCGAAGACACGATATAGGTGCCCACCGGCATGACGCGCGCGCCGAGCCGGGGGGCCAGCGCTGGCGCCAGTGCATCGAGGTATACGTTGCCGGCGAGCAGCACGTGCCGCGCATGCAGGCTCGCTGCGGCTGTGGTCGTGAGTGTGACGCCATCGCCGTCACGCGCAATGCGCGACACCACACTGCCTTCGTGAACGCGAACGCCCATCGCATCGGCGGCGCGGGCGAGACCCAGCGCGTACCGCAGCGGATGCAGGTGACCCGAGCGCGTATCGTGTGCACCGGCCACGTAGCGCGGACTCGCGATCCACTGCGGAAGGTCCGCGCGCTCGATCCATGTCATGGGGTGGTCGTAGCGGGTCGCGTGCTGTTCCACCTCGTCGTGCAAGGCCCGCGCCTTTCGCGCGCTCGTGGCCACGGCCAGGTGACCGTCGCGCCAGTCGCAGTCGATCCCGAATTCCCGGATTCGCCGGCGCATGTCGTCGACGGCCTCGAGCGTCATCGCGAACACGCGGCGCGCGTCATCGAGCCCAAGTTCGCCCTCGATCGCCGCGATGTCGCAGGCCAGCCCGTAGATCGCCTGCCCGCCGTTGCGGCCGCTTGCTCCGGAACCCACTTCCTGCCCCTCGAGCAGCACGACGTCTAGGCCGCGCTGCCGCAATTCGATCGCCGCCGTGAGCCCCGCGAATCCCGCCCCGACGACCGCCACGTCGCAGCGATGTGCGCCGGGAGCCAATGCGGGCCAGGCCTGTTGGCGCGGGGCTGTCGCGGCGTAGTAGGAGTGCCGCGCCAGTTCGCGATCGGTTTCTAGGAAGGGCATGAGGTATGCGCTAGGCAGCGTCCTTCAGGGTCGTGGGCCGTGGAGCTGTCAGGCCTGCCGTTTGATGGCGGCCGCGAGGGTCTCGACGATGCGCTCGATGTGCGACTTCTCGATGATCAGCGGGGGCGACAGCGCGATGATGTCGCCGGTGGTGCGGATCAGCAGGCCCTTGTCCCAGCACTCGAGGAAGACGTCGAAGGCGCGCTTGGTCGGCTGGCCGGCGATCGGCGCCAGTTCGATGCCAGCCACCAGGCCGAAGTTGCGCACGTCGATCACGTTGGGCAGGCCTTTCATCGAATGCACCGCGTCGGCGAAGGTGCCCTGCATCTGCGCGGCGCGCGTGAGCAGGCCCTCGTCGGCATAGGTCTCGAGCGTGGCCAGGCCAGCGGCACAGGCCAGCGGGTGCGCGGAGTAGGTGTAGCCGTGAAAGAACTCGATCAGGTGCTCGGGGCCCTGCATGAAGGCGTCGTACAGGCCCTGCTTGCAGATCACCGCTCCCATCGGCACGGCACCGTTGGTGATGCCCTTGGCGCAGGTGATCATGTCCGGCGTCACGCCGAAGGTCTGCGCCGCGAACGGCTGGCCGGTGCGGCCGAAGCCGGTGATGACCTCGTCGAAGATCAGCAAGATGCCGTGCTTGTCGCAGATCGCGCGCAGCCGCTCCAGGTAGCCCTTGGGCGGTAGCAGCACGCCGGTGGAGCCTGCGATCGGCTCGACGATCACCGCGGCGATCGTGCTCGCGTCGTGAAGTGCGACCAGGCGCTCCAGGTCGTCTGCAAGCTCCGCGCCGTGCTCGGGCACACCGACCGAGAAGGCATTCTTCGCCAGGTCATGGGTGTGCCGGATGTGGTCCACGCCGGCGAGCAGCGAACCGAACATCTTGCGGTTGGCGACCATGCCGCCGACCGAGATGCCGCCGAAGTTGACGCCGTGGTAGCCGCGCTCGCGGCCGATCAGGCGCGTGCGCGAGGCCTCACCGCGCACGCGGTGGTAGGCGATGGCCATCTTCAGCGCCGTCTCCACCGACTCGGAGCCCGAGTTGGTGAAGAACACCTTGTTCATTCCCGCCGGTGCGATCTTGGCCACCGCTTCGGCCAGCGCGAAGGCCTTGGGGTGCCCCATCTGGAACGGTGGTGCGTAGTCCATCTCGGCGGCCTGCGCGGCGATCGCCTGCACGATCTTGGGCCGTGCGTGGCCCGCGTTGACGCACCACAGCCCGGCCACGCCGTCGAGCACCTGGCGGCCCTCTGGTGTCCAGTAGTACATGCCGTCGCTTCTGGCCAGCAGGCGAGGCGCCTTCTTGAACTGGCGGTTGGCGGTGAAGGGCATCCAGTAGGCGTCCATGCGCTCGGCCATGGCTATCTCCATGCATTGGGGGATGTGGCAGTGTCGCCCCGTACGGTTGGGGAGTCTAGGCAGGGGCGCGCGCAATGTGCTTGCGCAATCGACGAGGGCATACCCGTTGCCTTGGCATATGATGCGGTCAAAGACACGATAGACGCAACTTAATGCCATCCAAGAAAACGAGCGCGCAACTTGATGCGATCGACGTGGCCATTCTCGAGGCTTTGCAGGCCGATGGCCGGCTTACGAACCTCGATCTCGCGCAGCGCGTTCACCTGTCGCCATCGGCGTGCTTGCGTCGCGTCAAGCAACTCGAGGACTCCGGCGTCATCGCCCAGTACGCGGCGCTGCTCAACCCGAAAGCCGTCGGTGCGCACGGCACGAGCTTCACGATCATCAACCTCGAGACGATGAGCAACGACGCGCTGGATCTGTTCGAGCAAGCGGTGCGCAGCGAACCGCGCATCCTGGACTGCTACTACGTCGCGGGCGCCAACGACTACCTGATCCGTTTCGCCTACCGCGACGCCGAAGACCTGGAGCAATTCCACACCGAGGTGCTGATGCGCCTGCCCGGCGTGGCCCGAACGAACTCGATGCTCGTCCTGCGCACCGTCAAGAAGACGACCGCACTGGCCCTGACACCAGGCTGAGCCGCCCGGAGGGGGCCTCAGCTGCTGCCGTTCGAACGCCCGCGCTCGCCGGCCGCCTGGGCTTCCATGCGTCGCTTCGCCTCGGGGTAGATCAGGGACTCCTCGAGCGCGATGTGTTCGAGGTACAGCGCTCCGAACACGGTGACGGCCTCGCGAATCAGCTCGGGCTCGATCGTGCCCATGCCATTGGCGATCGCGTCGAGCTGCGGCTGCAGTTCGTGCCAGTCCTCCTCGAGCCATCCGTGGTCCTGTTGCAGGCGCTGCACGTGCTGGACCAGCTCGGCATTGCCACTGGCCAGCAGCGGCGGGAACACGACCCGTTCTTCCTCTGCGTGATGGTGACGGGCGTTGCGGTCGAAGAAGTCGCGGATCACACGGGCGGTGTCGCGCGCGCTGTCGTCGGCACCGATGCTCTCGAGCCGGTTGATCAGTGCCTCGAGTTGGCGCAGGTGCTGCAGCACGTCGGCATGTGTCTGGTCGAGGGCGTCGAACTCATGCGCCAGCGGCAGCGGCATGAGGGGGGGGCGGGCAGGGCGGACGCGTCTTGCAGCCATGGCGACAACTCCATTGGATTGGCGCGATTCTCGATCGAGCTGTCTCGTGGGGCTTGCTCGCCGTCAAGCCAGGCTCATCACCGATGTGACATTTGCGCGCACAGGTAGGTCCATACGAATTGGGCCGCCGCGTAACTGGTGAGCTCGGCGTGGTCGTATGGCGGCGCCACCTCGACGCAATCCATCCCCACGCAGGGCAGCGTACCGGCCGCTTCGAGCAGCGACAGCACCTGGTTGGTGGTCAGCCCGCCCGGCTCCGGCGTCCCGGTGCCCGGCGCAAATGCCGGGTCCAGGCAATCGATGTCGAGGCTGATGTACAGAGGGGGCTGTCCATGCGTCGCCAGACGCTGACGCAGGTCGTCGATCACCGAGGCGAGTTGCGCGGGGCTCTCACGGCCCCGCAGTTCGCGTGCGGTGTGGATCGCGCCACCCTGCTCGCGCACGTATTCGCGTGCGTCGCGCGCTGCGGACGAACGGATTCCGATCTGCACGAAGCACTCCTTGACGACGAGGCTCTCGCGGATGGCTTCGTAGACCCACGTGCCGTGACCGCTCGGCTCGCCGAAATGGTCGCGCCAGGTGTCGCAGTGCGCGTCGAAGTGCAGCACCGCGACAGGCCGGTCCAGGTGCGCCCTGTAGGCCCGCAGCAGCGGCAATGTGATCGAGTGGTCGCCACCCAGCCAGGCCATGTGGTGGCGGGCAAGCAGCGGGCCGACCTGTGCGGCCAGCGCTTCGCGCATCGCTGTGAGGCTCGTGTTGGGCAGGCTCAGGTCGCCGGCGTCGCCGAGTCGAGCCCCGGGGGCAACATCGAAATACGGGTGCATTCCGTCGCAAAGCATGTGGCTGGCCTCGCGGATCGCGCGCGGGCCGAATCGGGCGCCCGGGCGGTTGGTCGTGGCGCCGTCCCAGGCGACGCCCGCCACCGCATAGGCCTGTTGCTCGGCCCGGCCGGCTTTGAGGAAGCTGCTGTCCGAGTGAAATGCAAAGCCAGTCATGGGTTGTCTGTGCGCGCCGGGGCCACCTGGGCGCACGGATCATACGGATCGCGTCCGGCGGTCGGCGCCATTTCGCGATCGACACCGAGCTTTCACCATCCGGAAAGCAACAGTCGAAACATCAGGAAGGACGTTTTGTGCAGGGCAAAAGCTTTTCATATTGCGGCATGGATTGTATAAGTTATTGATTTACAAAGAAAACAAAATATCTCTTATATAAGACATAAGTTAGAGTTTTCCGGTCGTTGGTCGTAGGATGCCGTCATCGTTCAAACGCCCGGAGCGCACCGTCATGAGCAAGACCACCCGAGACCAACAAGCTGCCGCC
>Ga0224500_10000259_pt1 | contig 38337 bp, 26 predicted proteins | sample SF_Oct11_sed_USG_FD_168126 | JGI IMG/M metagenome (GOLD analysis project Ga0224500, IMG submission 168126) | Sediment microbial communities from San Francisco Bay, California, United States - SF_Oct11_sed_USGS_4_1 | ecosystem: Environmental > Aquatic > Marine > Sediment | place: USA: California... | reverse complement strand
TAAACGAGGTAAAAAAGGAACTGACCTATTTGGAACCCGAAAATCTTCGGGCCCTGTGCATCCGCCTGGCCAGATACAAAAAGGAAAATAAGGAATTACTCACATACCTGCTTTTCGAATCTCACGATGAACAAGGATATATTACGGGTGTAAAAAACGAAATGGATGGGCATTTTGAATCCCTGCCAAAAGCGAACATCTATTTGATTAAAAAGAGCCTGCGGAAAATCCTTCGGATTATGAACAAGCAAATAAAGTATTCCGAAGTGAAACAAACTGAACTGGAACTTCGAATTTATTTCTGCGCAAAGATAAAAAAGGCAAAAATTCACTTGCTTCCAAGTCAGGTGCTTACTAATCTTTACAATCAACAACTGAAGAAGATTGAAGCAGTATTGGCAAAATTGCCGGAAGATTTGCAGTACGACTACCAAATGGAAATAGAACAATTAAGGTGATATGAAAGAGGAGCAACCCAATAATCCATTGCATGGCGTAACCCTTGAAATGATCCTGACGAAATTAGTTGCACGTTACGGCTGGGCGGAACTGGGAGAAAGAATTCCCATCAATTGCTTTATCAATAACCCAAGTGTAAAATCCAGCCTGACCTTTTTGCGAAAAACGCCATGGGCCCGACAAAAAGTGGAGGATCTATACCTGGATTCGTTTTTATGATTTATCATTACAAAAGAAAATACAATCGGATGAAACCTATCGGTAATGAATCAAGAATCACACTGGGATAGTATTGCTTCAAATTACAACAAAGAAATATTTGATGTATTCAAGAGCGATCGCAAGAGAATATTGCCGCGCTATTTTAAGAAATACAGCAATGAAGGATCTAGTGCCATGGATTTTGGTTGTGGTACAGGGAAAGCATTTCCTTATGTTGCGCCACTTTTCAAAAGTATTTTAGCGCTCGATATATCAGCTGAGTGCCTCAGGATTGCCAGACAAACCCCGTACGGCAACATCAGCTTCAAACGAATGGATTTGGCTAAGCGCAACATTAGGCTTCCGACGGTTGATTTTGTATTCAGTTGCAATGTGATCATGCTCCCGGAAATTTCAAAAAACGAGATAATGATGAAGAACGTTCAGAAGTCGCTGCGGGCGAATGGCACAGCACTGTTGGTGGTTCCTTCATTTGATTCGGTTCTCTACGCCAGTTGGCGCATGATAGATTGGTACCGCAAGGAGGGTGTAACGCCGGAAAAGATACCTTCCAGTGAATTGAGTTATTTTAAAGGAAACAAACGAGATATACTTCAGGGAATAGTGCATATCGATGGTGTTCGGACCAAACATTATTCAGAGGCTGAGCTGGAAGTGTTGATTGACCGTGCGGGTCTGAAGATCACGGCCATGGAAAAGTTATCGTACGATTGGAATACTGAGTTCAGTGATCCGCCCGCATGGATGGGCGAGCCCTATCCCTGGGATTGGCTGATTGAGTGCAAGAAGTTGCAGTGACGAAAAACAAAGCACCGTATGCTGAAATTCAATACTTATGAAGAATACGTATTGTGTCCTTCAGTGAAAATATCGCCAGCTCATGACTTGCTCAATGAAATTTGGCAATGAAGCCGGAATAAGTATAATACAAAACAGAAAACCAAACAATGCACCATAGAGGTGGGCATCGTGGTTTATACCATCGTTGGCTTTTCTTCCCTGATAGTAGCTATAGACCAGATAAAGCGTTCCTAAAATAAACCCAGGCATGCAAAGTGCAAAATAGAGACATATGTCCTGGAGGGGTAATAAAATAATTGAGGCAAAGACGACCGCAGCTACACCGCCCGAGGCGCCGAGGGAATTATAACCGGGATTACTTTTGTGTTTCAGAACAGTAGGAAGATCTGATACAACGATAGCCATAAGGTAAAGTATAACGAAATAGAATCCGCCCATGCTGCCAAAAATGATAGTAAAAACCTGTTCTATTACGCCGCCAAAAAAGTAAAACGTGACCATGTTCAGGAGCAGGTGCATATGGTCTTTGTGGATGAAGCCGGAAGTCAATAGGCGATAGTATTGTTTTCGGCTACTGATCAGGTAAGGATTCATGATTAAGCTTCTCAGCAGGCCTTCATTATTGAAGGAATACATGCTTATCAGGACAGTGAGGCCGATTAATGCGTAAGTAATGGTCAAGAATAGTGTTCTTTAGAAGGTGCGAGATAAAAAGTTTTAGACTTCATTGCGAAACAAATCGCTTACTTTATCCAGAAGATGAAGCGCAATTATACGTGAATTTCTTAAGCCGGCAAGCAGATGTGCCCAGCGTTACAGCGTTGAGGGCACCTGTCAAATTGATTGGTATTGGGCCCTGTTTGCACAAAAACCAAACTTTATGTAAATATATAGTCGTGAAATCTCCCTGGTCTGAAAATGGTGTAGCACCAGCAGTATGAAGATGTTGATAAGTGCCGGTTAACTGTCCGGTATTCACCTCGGCACTTCGGGGTAGATGGCATAATTTCGACCTGTGGTCTGATCGTGCCACTGTGTGAGAGATTAACAAACCTCGTCCATCGGCGGCGCGGAATACGACGACACCATTGGTACGGAAAGGAGTAGCAAAAGTAGATACAAATGAAAGACTTCAAAAAATACTATACGATTTCAGCCTCTCCCGACGAGGTTTATCTGGCACTAACAACAGCGTCAACAATTCACCTTTGGACGGGTGAAGTTGCTGAAATGTCAGCTGTGCCCGGAAGTGAGTTTTCCCTTTGGGATGGCAGTATCGTAGGAAAAAATATAGAATTTGAAACCGGAAAAAAAATTGTGCAGCAATGGTATTTTGAAACACAACCGGCGGAATCTATTGTGACATTCAAACTTCATGCTGTAAGTCAAGGGACTTCAGTCGAGCTAAAGCACGTCAATATTCCGGATGAGGATTACGTTGATATCGTCGATGGTTGGGATAATATTTATTTCGCCTCATTGGTCGAGTTTTATGAAAAGTGAGAATGCCGAAGCTTTATTGTGAGTATGTTTCAAGCCTGGGTTATTATCCCTAGCAAAGAATTCCATGGTGCTGCTTGTCAGAACGTGTGAAGCGTTTCGGCATCCTCACCGGTCTTAAAAAACACTGTCAGAACGAGTTTGCTATTACAATTTGTGAATACTTGGAGAATTCCACGTAAGGTCCGAAATTTACTTTGTGAAATGCAGCAGTGATATGTTTGGATCGTCCATCCCTATTAGCGGTGCGAAAGAGGTCATTCAGGAACCGCTCACCAAACCCAGACCGGTGCTGGATCCGGATTTGGAAGTGTCTGAGAAAACCTATGCGAAGACAGATTCCCATGTTTATGTTCATTGTTATTTTCAGAACGAGTGGAAAGACGCGCTTGTAAGGATATGGAAAACTTCTTTTCTGATCGACCAGGCAACAGGATTAAAGTCGGCCCTTCTGCACGCGGAGAATATTAGCATCGCACCAGTTTGGACGCTCATTGCAGATAACAGAACACATGATTTTCTTCTTATTTTTGAGGGCCTTCCAAATTCATGCACTCAGTTCGACTTCATTGAAGAAATTTCGCAGCCTGGAGGGTTTTGCGTAAGAAATATCCCTCGCAATCAGCAGGATGTTTACCATGTTGATGTGTAGGAATGCCGTTAATTTTAGAATTCTAACCCAAGTTGATGTTCATCCTTCGGTTTGATTGCTCTTATGTTCCCTGGTGAAACAGAAACAACTTCGCTGTTCTTGATATATAGCAGGTATCCTTCCACATCAACAAAATTCATCTTGTGTAAAATCCCCATATACTCTCGCACTTGCTTTAGATCAGCTTTGGCAGGTTCGCCCGTTTTGAAGTCCACGACAACAGCTTTTCTCTCCTTCAACAGCAGCCGGTCAATCCGGTGCTCAGTCCCAAGTGGAACAAGAATGGGGATTTCAGTGCGCACGTCCCATGCTATATCAAACCAGGAAGCAATTTGGGGATTGGCAAGCAGATCCTTCAACATAACTTCTAATATCGCCTGCTGGTCGTGAGCGATCAGGCCTTCGAGGCGAAGCTGGTGGAGGATGTCAGGTATTTCGTGCGCATAGGAGATGCGTGATAGAACTGTATGGATGTAAATCCCATAGCCTAGTTTTTCTTGCTTTTCTTTCGCCGGCTGATCAAAATATTTTTTTGCGTTTTGCCGAATCACAAGTTTGTCACGCCAGCGAGATGAGGCATAGTGGGTCAGACTAACTGCACCGGATAATACTGTTGATTCTACAGATGCAGGGACGGTCCATTCGCCAATATTGAGCTCCTGCCTGGCGGGACTCCAGTACGGGTTATCTGAATATGCTTGCTGGATGCTGCGGAAGAGCAGCTGTGCTACGTTCCTGATTGTTGTGCGTGATCCGGTGTGGGGGGCAATAACAATTAATCCCTGCTCAGCGCGGGTAAGCGCAACGTATAAAAGATTCAGGTTGTCTAGGTAACTTCGTGTACGTTCAACTTCGTAATACTCATTGAAGAACGTTTGCTGCAATATGGATGAATATTTAACTGGTAAAAACCCGGCCATTGAGAAGGGTTTCTGATCTGATTTCACCCATAGATTGGGAGCTTGCCATGCGTCATGATCTAAACCCCACGAACAAAAAGGTATAATTACATATTTGAACTGGAGTCCTTTAGCCTTGTGGATGGTAAGAATTTGTACGGCCTCTACTTCCCCTGAAACCTGTATTGATTTTTTGTGCTTGTTATCCTCCCACCATTCAAGAAAGGCTCCTAAATCATTTCGCTCTCTGGTGTAAAATTCCAATACGAGGTTCTGGAATGCCAGCAGGTAAGCAATCTCACCTTGGTGATCACCAAGTTTGAAGATTGAAACCAATGTTTCTGTAAGCTCAAAAAGTGACAGCTTTCTAAGTGATGCTTTGGATTTTGTGAAGGAATCGGGAAGACTATTTTCAAAAAATACCTGATTTGTAACGGCGAACACTTCGGTGAGCGGCCGATCGGGATCATGAAGTTTTGTGAATTCATAGCCCAGTTGTGCACGAGCGATAGCATCGTCAGGATTGAGCAGGTACTTCATGGCACCGAGTAAGAGATTTACGGATGCTGCACCATCAAGCCGCAGGGATTCATTGGACACAACATCATACCGGCAGCCTGGCTTTGCCTGATCGGAGTTCTTATAATTCAGCAGATGTGCAACAATCTGCTGACCTTCATCATTCTTACGCACCAGGATGGCGATGTCTTTCAAGGAAATACCCAGCACCTGAAGTTTTTCCAGGTAACCTGGTATTTGATGCAATGCCTGGTCTTTCCACTTCAGTTCTTCCTCCTCCTGGATGAATTTTACGTGGACGAATCCTTCTTCTTTTCGTGATCTTTTCTGTGCGACATCACGATATACATCCGCCGAAATTGAGTGCCCTGTTTCTGCAGCGACAATAGACGAGGCCTCCTCAAATAGCATGTTATTAAAGTCAACCACAGTAGCGGCGCTCCTGAAGTTACTGGTTAACTCTTTCACGGACACCCTATCTGCGCCAATGTGTTTCTCAATTTCCTGCTGGAGTAGCTTCAAATCACCACCGCGCCAGCGATAAATGGCTTGCTTTACGTCACCGACCACGAGGCTTGAAAAGCCTTGATCCAGACTGTTCACCAACAACGGCAGAAAATTCTTCCATTGCATGGAAGAAGTGTCCTGGAATTCATCAATGAGGTAATTTTTGTAAAAAGAACCTACCTTTTCATAAATGAATGGCGTATCACTGTCCTGAATGACACCATTTAGGAATTTAGGTGCATCCGCCAGCAGCATCAAATTATGTTCGTCTTTGTATTCTTTTAGTTTTCGTGATATATCCGCTACTAAGCCAAAGACATAGAGATTTTGCATTACCACTTCTGCACTTAGACTCTTTTGAAAATTTTCTTCATAGAGGGTAGTCAGTGTGGTTATGATGGGAATAAGTTTGGTTTCAGCAACTTCGATCAGGGCTTGTGGATTTGAATTTGTTTTGCTGGGCCAATTCTTTGCGAGAGCAAAGTAGTTTTTGATGCGATCACCCGGCGGGCCAAATTCTTTCAAGTTTTTTTCATGGGCATATTTCTCCAGAAAACCATGTAAACCTGAATTTCTACCATAGCTGATATCGGAGATATGCAATCCTAGCGATTTCAAAATGGCCAGGGCATCTTTCGCCAATGGTTCAATTTTGTCTAAAAAGGAGTTCTTTTCTTGCCGAAGGCTGGCGCGAAGGTTCGTGAAATAGCTGCGATCTGCTGTGGCCTTGATCACATGCCCTTCAATGTCTTTGAATTCTTCCCTGAATATTTCGGAGGCGAAGGCGACAAGGCTGCCACGAACATCCCACGCCCGCTCATTTTCCAGGTTCTCCCTGGCAAATTCCACTACCCAATCTGTTAACTCCTCATTATTCCCCAATTCATCCATCAGGTTATCGATTACGGCTTCCAGAACGGCCTCCTGATCAACTTCCAGCCGGTAGTCACCCACAAGGCCGGCTTCGTGCGTGAAGGACCGGATTACTTTTTGAAAAAACGCGTCGATGGTACTGATTGAAAAATAGGTGTATTTATGCAGGATGGCCGCCTGGGTTTCCTGCGCATATTGCTGGAAGGTCTGATCGTCCAATCGCAAAGCCTCCTTTAGCTCTCCGGTAAGTTCGTTGGTTTTTCCATTGGCAAAATCATCCAGGTAAGCCAGGATACGATCTTTCATTTCCTGTGTAGCTTTGTTGGTGAAGGTTACGGCCAGAATGTGCCTGAAATAATCAGCGCGAAAACGTAATGCCAGTTGCAGATATGCCTTGGCGAGTGTGCGTGTTTTTCCGGAACCAGCAGACGACCGATAGATGTGAAAAAGCTTATCCAACGTTTTATGACATTACTTTTGCAGATTGAAACCCAACAAACTTAAATAATTAGATTGATTTCCATTTTTCCTGCACTTTAGAAAATGGGTAGTGCTTTGCGCTTAGTGCACAAAACTTTGAGCAATCCTTGATTCTGCCTGTTAATCCAATTTAAAATTCATAAATTGAAGTAATTCTTTTATGCGAAGACTGTACTTTTTAGTTCCTAAGATTGGATACTCGCTGCCCGTTCAACTTTTTTTGAACAACCTAAAGCGCAATCATGTATTGATTTTGTGCTGGATCGTTTTGTTTGCTATGATCACGGGAAGTTTTGGTAAGTACCTGGGTATTCCGTACCTCTTTCTTGATCCGGAATATCTTAATCGTGTTGACTTCATGAGTTTCTTCATCATGGGTACCGTCCTGGCTGGGTTTTCAATGGCTTTTCACATTACTTGCTATATTACAGATGGCCATCGATTTTCTTTCCTGGGCGCGCTCAGCAGACCATTTACGAAATTCATCATCAACAACAGCCTCATCCCACTAACGTTTTTAGCAGTCTATGTTCGGGAGATCGTCAGATTTCGAATCAGCAGTGAATACAGCAGTACCGGAGATCTTGCCAGAAGCCTTTCCGGACTGGTTGGTGGCTACTTTGTCATGTCGTTGCTTTTCTTTCTCTATTTTTGGACGACAAACAAAGATATTTTTAAGTATGTAGTATGCCGTATCGATGAGAAGCTAAAGCAAAATGTGAAAGTTACGCGAGCGAGTGCAATGCAGAAGCTTGACATCGCACGCAAGAAACAGATCCATGTTGAAAACTATATTGACTACGATTTTAAAATCAAACCCGTTGAGGATTCCAGCTTTTACGATAAGTCTACCATTTTGCAGGTGTTCGATCAGAATCATTTCAATCTGGTGATCATTGAATTACTAATCTTTGGCTTTGTTCTTATATTGGGCATATTTAAGGACGTCCCTTCATTTCAACTTCCGGCGGCCGCAACCTTTATTATCTTTCTCACGATTTTCGTAATGTTGGCGGGAGCATTTGCGTATTGGTTTGGTGGCTGGTCACCGACATCGGCCCTCGTTCTTTTTCTGATATTCAATTACATGGTCGGCGAAGATTATTTAGCCAGGCGCTATGAGGCTTTCGGAATAGATTATCAAAAACCGCATGTAGAATATTCCGTACAGGCGCTGCAAAGCCTGAATGACTCCACGCACATCAAGCGGGACTTGAAAGCAAATCAAGTAATGCTGGAAAATTGGCGGAATAAATTTCCGGGCGATCAAAAACCCAAAATGGTTTTCTTGTGTGCAAGTGGTGGCGGTAAGCGAGCGGCATTGTGGACGCTGACGGCACTTCAGGTGGCGGATAGTCTGACGGGTGGCATGCTTATGGAGAAGAGCATCCTGATTACCGGAGCATCTGGTGGATTGATTGGCGCCAGTTATTTTCGCGAATTGAAACTCCGGGAGCAATTGGGTGAGAACACGCAGCCGTATTCGAATTTGCACCGACAGCGCATTTCGACTGACAATCTTAATCCTCTTATTTTTAGCCTGCTGGCAAACGACCTCTTTGTAAGCTTCACAAAGTTCAAGTACAATGGGAATTTATACTATCGTGATCGTGGATACACATTTGAAGAACAGCTAAACCAGATTACAGAAGGGATGATGGATAAACCCATAAAAGATTACGATAGTATTGAATTGCAGGGCATCATTCCCATGATGATATTGGCTCCGACGATCGTCAACGACGGGCGAAAACTTTACATTGCCGCACGGCCCGTATCCTTTATGAACGCCGACATTCTAAGCTCTCCTAAATATCTACAATCGAAATATGCGGGAATCGATTTCTTAACCTTGTTTGAAGACAAAAGCGGTAAGGAGTTACGTTTTTTGTCCGCCTTACGCATGAGTGCCACCTTCCCGTACATAACGCCAAATACAACATTGCCGACCAGTCCGGCAATCAAAATCATGGATGCTGGCATTTCCGATAATTTTGGACTCTCAGATGCCATCCGCTTTATGTTTGCGTACAAAGAATGGATAGCGGAAAACACATCTGGTGTTGTGTTTCTTTCCATCCGTGACTCACCAAAATTGAATCCGATTGTTGCTGAATCAGGGCAAACGCTGGTAGATGATTTTACGCAGCCGATCAGTACCGTGTACAATAACTTTGAAAACTTTCAGGATATCAGCAGTGATTTGTTGATAAATCATTCAGAGACATGGTTTGGTGGGGAAATTGACCGCGTAGACCTCCAGTATCAAACTGTCTCCTATGTGCCGATCCTTCAAAAAATGGACAGCATCCGGCAGAATAATGCCCGTGCCTCCCTAAGTTGGCGCTTGACTTCCCGCGAAAAAGTGGCCATTGTTTCGGCGATAGATGCCTACGAGAATCAACTTGAATTGAAGAAATTGGTCGAGCTGCTGCGGTAAACAACCAGGGAAATTCGACAACCTATTCAGTACGGTAGCCAGGGCCGGGTAAAACTGCACCACTGCGTACACCAGTGTGTTTACCCTCATTAACAACGATTTGACCATTTACCAGGACATAACGAAATCCTGAAGAATAAGCGTGTGGTTTGCTAAAAGTACTTCGATCGCCAACAATGGTTTCATCAAATACAACAATATCTGCTGCCATGCCCTCCCGGATAAGGCCACGGTCACGGAGCTGAAATTTTTGTGCAGGTAAAGAAGTCATTCTCCTAATGGCTTCTTCCAGTGTAATGATTTTTAAGTCGCGAACATAATGCCCCAACACCCTGGCATTTGTTCCATAAGCTCTGGGGTGTGGTACCCCCGATCCATAACGCACGATTCCCGCATCGGAAGCAAACATGGTAAATGGATATTGCATAATTTTTTTTAGGTCGCTTTCATTGATACTGAAAAATACCATTTGAGCACCTCCATTTGCCACCATTTCCAGAATCGTTTCAGCTTCATCACGGACTCTAGACTTACGCCCTTGTAGCTTGTTTACTTCCGAAATATTTTTTCCATTCAGCGTAGTGTCTGTGGAATATCGCGCTACCACCGCATAGCTATAGTTTTTGAGTCGCTTTCCTTTTAAGTTCTCCAACATTTCATTCTTGATCTTTTTTCTGATGGATACGTCCTCCAAACGATATCGCAGTGAGTCATTACCGCCTCCGAAAGCCCAGGTAGGGAGCACGGTGTTAAGTGAAGTGCTGCTGGCAATGTATGGATATTGGTCTACTGTTACATCGATACCTTCCTGCCTCGCTTTCTCTATCTGTTGAAGCGTTTTCTCAGACCGACCCCAATTAGGTTTGTAGGTTACCTTGAAGTGCGATATTTCTACAGGAATGTTGGACTGTCGACCAATGTTAACTGCTTCTTCAATAGCTTCGGTCACATAGTCACCTTCGTCCCGGATATGTGAAGCGTATACACCATTATATCGCGAAGCAACTTTCGCCAGCGCTATCACTTCAGGCGTTTTAGCATACGTACCGGGCACGTAGATCAAGCCCGTTGAAAATCCAACAGCGCCGCTTTGCATCGCTTCCGAAACAAGTTCTTCCATCTGCTGCAGTTCTTCAGTTGACGGATCTCGCTGACTATCACCCATCACTACACTCCGGACACTGTTGTGGCCAATGAGCGTTGCAACATTTATGGAAGTCTTAATGCTGTCAAGCCTGGAGAAATAATTGGCAATATTGGTATTGGAGGATCCACAGTTACCTGTCACAACAGAGGTAACGCCATCAAAAATAAAATTACCTGCAGTTGGGACCTTTAAATCACTACCCTCAATATGCGTATGTACATCAACAAAACCAGGTGCTACGATGAGCCCTTTCACGTCCAATATTCTATTCGCGCCAGCATTGCGCAGCTTTCCGATAGCGATTATCTTTCCATCTTTAACGGCGACGTCACCATAGAACCAGGAATTTCCTGTTCCATCTATAATCCTTCCTCCTGTTAACAGAAGATCATATTCCTGTGAGAAAGAATTCACACTGTTTGCCAGGATAAATATGGCCATGTAACGCAGCACAATCATCGGAGGTGGCATTTGGTTGGTTGAAAATAACTTCAATATATAACGTATAATAAATCAAATTATCAATGGTAAAAACCGAACTAGTTATGGTCTTTCACGGTTTTCGCGCAAGGAATCATACTATTTTATGCGATCGTAATCACGTTCATACAAAGTACGCTATATTAGCCGGTTGTAGATGAAGGTACGGGAACAATTACAAAAGACATTGGAACTTATTAAGCTTGAGCGGCAAGCTGACCTGGATTACTACCGGCAAAAAGTTTTACTGAGATCCCTTCATCAGCGTACGAAAGAAGGAACGACTTGGTACCCGGTGCGCCTAAAGCGCGATTATATTGGCACCGGTGAGCGGTTAATGATTGAAATCGAACGCACCATTCAACTTGAGCAACCACATGCTTTTCAAAGTGGTAAATCCGTAAGCGTATTTTCAAATGCTGAGGGTAAACCCGAAAGAGACCATGTCAATGGCGTAATTAATTATGTGCGTGACGATACCATGGTCATTACACTGAGCGCCGAAGAATTGCCCGATTGGATTGACACCAGTCTCCTGGGTGTGGATGTGATGTTTGATGAGATGACATACCGTGAAATGGAATCTGCATTACGGGAGGTGATCAAAGCAGAAAATAACCGTATTGCTGATTTACGGGAAATTCTATTGGGTGAAGAAATTGCTGTACGAGATACGAACAACGGTGAAGAGAGATCAGATAAGGTGTTGGGGCTTAACGTCAGCCAACAGCAGGCACTGGCGCTGCTCAGAGGTGTATCCGATGTTGGATTCATTCATGGTCCCCCCGGTACCGGTAAAACAACAACATTGGTTCAGGCCATTCGGCATATCGTAAAAGAAGAGCAACAAGTATTGGTTTGCGCACCAAGTAATGCAGCTGTTGATTTATTAGTTGAAAAGTTAAGTGAGCAGGGCATAAACGTCCTGCGCATTGGCCATCCAGCCCGTGTTACAGAGCAGTCATTGAGCAAAACCCTGGATGCGCGCATCGCATCGCATGCCAATTATAAAGAGCTTCGTGCGCTCCGAAAGAGGATGGAGCAGCTGAAGGGCATGGCATTCAAATATAAGCGTGAGTTTGGCTACAAAGAAAAACAGCAACGCCGTCTATTGTTGCAGGAGTCGAAGGCTTTGAAGGCCGATGCGGATGTGCTTGAATTCTATATTGTTAACGACTTGTTGCAGCGTGCAGAAGCGATTTGCTGCACATTGGTGGGATCGTCTCATCCCGTAATGAGAGGAAAAAGATTCAAGACTGTCTTTATTGATGAGGCTGCGCAAGCACTTGAACCGGCAAGTTGGATTCCGATACTGCGGAGCAATCGTGTCATTTTTGCCGGGGACCATCAACAACTACCGCCAACCATAAAATCAAATGAAGCAGCGAAGCTGGGTCTTTCAACAACCCTTTTTGAAAAGGGTATTGCGCGGCAGCCACAGGTATCGGCGATGTTGAAAGTGCAGTATCGAATGCACCAGGATATTATGCAATTCTCTTCAGCCTATTTTTATAACAATGAACTTATTGCAGATGATTCAGTGAAGATAGAGCTGCTGCAACCAAATCAAGCGCCCATTGAATTTATTGATACGGCCGGATGTGGTCATGCTGAAGATCAGGATAAAGAAACGCTAAGCCGTTTCAATGCGGAAGAAGCACAATTGCTCATCAGCCGGGTTGAGACGCTCGTGGAAGAAATCGGACTGGGAGAATGGCTGGATAGAAACTTAACGATGGGTATCATCACTCCCTATCGGGCACAGGTAGACCATTTGCATAAACTTGCTGAAGCGTCCGCTATTCTTGAGCCGTTGCACCGGCTTATTACAATTAATACCGTCGATGCCTTTCAGGGGCAGGAGCGCGATGTGATCGCGATTAGCTTCGTGCGCAGCAATGACAAAAGTGAAGTAGGATTTCTCAGCGATATCCGCAGAACAAATGTGGCCATGACGCGCGCCAGGAAGAAACTCATTATGGTTGGCGATAGTGCAACCCTGGGCGCGCATTCTTTTTATGTCGCACTGCTCGATTACGTGCAACAGCGTGGCTATTACAAGAGTGCATTTGAAATTGTCGGCTAGTTTTGTACGTCATCATTATGCATTCTTAATGTTGTTCTTATTTTTGTGACTACATGAGGTGAAAAGAATTCTGTCCTTTCAAAATTGTCACAAATCGCAGTATCTTTTCAAGATTTAAAATTTTGAACAATGAATAGAAGAATTTTTGCGCTTGCCGTATCGATTATCGCCGGCCTAATGTCATGCAAGCAAAGTAGTCACTTTGATCCCGAAGATGGACTAAATTCTATATCCGGAGCAAGTATCTCACAGTGCATTAAGACGTTTTCCTCCGACGAATTTGAAGGACGGAGGCCGTTTACACAGGGAGAAAAGAAATCATTGGCCTTTCTTGAAGAGCAATTCAACGTACTTACGCTGGAACCAGGGAATGGAGACAGTTACCTGCAAGAGGTTCCTATGGTGGAAATCACGCCTACAGCAGATACCATCATGAACATCACAGGTATTAAGAACAGCGTGGAACTTACAGGGTTTGAAGATTACGTTTTATGGACTGAGCGTCCTGATTCTTTAGTCTCCTGGAAAGACGAGGAACTGGTATTTGCAGGCTTTGGTATTGTTGCGCCAGAATACAACTGGGATGACTACAAGGATTTGGATGTTAAAGGTAAAGTTGTGATGGTGCTTGTAAACGATCCCGGTTTTGGAGGAGGAGATGCAAAATTTTTCAAGGGCGATACCATGACATATTATGGTCGATGGACATACAAATTTGAGGAAGCGGCACGACAAGGGGCCAAGGGATGTCTGGTTATTCACAATACTGTTTCTGCAGGTTATGGATTTTGGGTCGTGCAAAACAACTGGAATGCTCCTCATTTATATCTTAATTCGCGCAGCAACCCTGTAACTGTCTGCGAAGCTATTGGCTGGACGTCGATGCCCGCTGCGGAAAAACTTTTTAATGCTGCAGGGCTGGACTTTAATACCCTGCAATTGCAGGCGCGCACGCCTGGCTTCAAAGGCTTAGCCTTGGACCTGACGCTGACAACAAATCTGCATGTGAAGTCGGTGTACAATACCACCTACAATGCTGTGGCAAAAATCACGGGTGCAGAGAAACCTGAAGAATATATTATTTACTCAGCCCATTGGGATCATCTCGGAATTGGTACGTCCGATGACGCCGGTGATTCTATATACAACGGTGCTATCGACAATGCTGGAGGTGTAGCAACGGTACTCGAAATTGCGAAAGCTTTTAAGAGCATGAAAAATAAAACAAGGCGAACGATTGTTTTTCTCTTCGTGACGGCAGAGGAACAAGGTTTGTGGGGATCGGCCTTCTATGCGCAAAACCCCATCTATCCAATTTCTAAAACATTGGCAAATATTAATGTGGACTTCGCCAATGTGGCTGGCAAAATGAAGGATATCACAGTAATCGGGATTGGTCAATCCACACTGGAAGATGATTTGAAGGAAGCAGCTGCCCGTCAGGGTCGATACCTGGCGCCGGACCCTACACCTGAGGCAGGATTGTATTTTCGGTCTGATCACTTCAATTTTGCTAAGGTAGGTATTCCGGCTTTGTTTGTTGAAGGGGGAATTGATCATGCTGAACAAGGAAAGGAATATGGATTACAGCAAAACGAGGATTACAATAACAACCGTTATCATCAGCCGGATGATGAATTCGATGCGGACCACTGGGATTTATACGGGGTAGTGGAGGATGCATCGTTACTGTTTCAGTTAGGCAAGCAGTTGTCTTTTGCAGTAAATTGGCCTGAATGGAAAACGGGCTCCGAGTTTAAGTCCATTCGTGAAAGGGGCGAGTAGAAATAAAGGGCAGGAGTGGGTTATTATGCTTGCCCTTGAATTCAATTCAACACAATGACCTTTGCCGATCACGTCCTTAACTTCTTGCAACATGTTGTTATTTCCACACCGCTGCCGCAGGGTGTAGTAGTGCTCAATCCATATCATGACAAGCACGTTTTTGAACTTTGCCGTAAATTTTATAAACACTATTATAGTGATGAACGAGAGCGGATTTTGATCCTGGGTATAAATCCGGGAAGGTTTGGTGCCGGACTTACCGGCATTCCCTTCACAGATCCGGTGAAACTTGAAAAGCATTGCGGAATTTCCAACACCCTACTGAAAAAACCAGAGTTATCTGCTGATTTCATTTATACGATGATTGAGGCGTTCGGAGGGCCGGTTCAGTTTTATAGCAAGTTCTATTTTAGTTCTGTCTGTCCACTTGGATTTATAAAGGAAGGTAAAAATCTGAATTATTATGATATTAGGGAATTACAGGAAAGTGTCAAAGGATTCATTGTTTATTCACTGAAGGCCACCATAAACTTCGGTATAAATACCGAGACGTGTTACTGTCTGGGAGAGGGAAAAAACTTTGACTTTCTTAACAAGCTGAATGCAGATCATAAATTCTTTAAAAAAATAATTCCACTCGCGCATCCGCGTTTTATCATGCAATATCGACGCAAGAAGTTGAATGAATATCTGGAAAAATATTTGGTGAAGCTTAGCCCGTAAACCTCATAATTTCTTCTTCACGCCACGCACGGCTTCGGCCGTCCAGGGATCTTCCGGCCAATGGTGGCGGGGATAACGCATTCGCATCTGTTTGCGTACTTCGTGGTACGCTGTATGCCAGAAACTTTTCAGATCCTGGGTTACCTGCACCGGTTTGTATCCTGGCGAAAGCAGATGCATCAATACTTTGTTCCTGCCCTCATTTACCGTTGGCGTTTCTACCAGGCCAAAAACTTCCTGTAGCCTGACTTCCATCACAGGAGGATCGCCATGCAAGGAGTAGTGCAATTTGATCATGGATCCGCTGGGCACAGCGAGCCGGGAAGGTGCAAGGTGATCAAGTTTGTTTCCAAGCTCCCAGGGAAGGATGCCTGGTAGTATCGTATTCAGATCAAGCCGGCTGAAGTCCTGTCGTTTACTGACGCTCATCAGAACTGGGGCGAGCCATTTGTCAACGTTGAGCAGCAGATGCTCTTCACTTACATCGGGCCATGCTTCATCTTTTCTCCATGCGCGCAAGCTCATCACGCGCGCTTGCCATGCATCTTGTACTTCAGTCCAGTTCAATAATTTTAGTCCTTCTTCGCGAATGGCATTGCAGAGCAAGTCTATGCGGATGTGATCAGGAATTTTCGCAAGCGGTTTACTGGAAAGCACCGCGCTACCTATCCGTTTTTCTGTCACCGCATTGATCATGCCTTTCTCGCGGCTCCAGTTGATAACTTCATGTTCGGTTGCACGGCGGAGCAAGTCGGCCTCATGCAGTGGTGCAGCCATAAATATTTTCCCCTCACTCCCGCCACTATCCAGTTGCGCGACAGCAAGCCATGGTTGTCTCAGCAATGGGTCGTGATCGGGTAAGCGCACGACCCTTCCGTTTGCCAGCTTATAGCGTGAGCCATGCTTTTCCTGCTGCCGGGCAATACGTTCCGGATAGGCTTCTGCCAAAAGCATTCCGACATCAGTATCTGTGGGAAGTTTGTTATCTATACTGATCCTGAAATGTTTTCGCCAGAATGCCGCCAGTCTTTCAATTCTGTCCAGCATGTTGCGGTCCCCTCCAACACGTTCGCCACCCCTCCATTTTCTGAGCATTTCAACGCGCAGTGATAAATCCGTCCCTGAAGTTTTTGTCAGCGGATCGCGTTCCTCCAGCAATGCCGCGATGTCTGTAGCCAGCGCTGTATTTTCTTTAGCTTCTAAAAGCATATGGGCGATGCGGGGATGCGTAGGAAGTTTCAGCATTTCCTTCCCACGCCTGGTAATACTATTTTCATCAAGGGCTCCCAGCTGTTGTAATAATTCTTTTGCCTGACCTACCGCACCTGCCGGGGGTGATGTGATCCATGTGAGTTCATCAATGTCTTTGATACCCCAGTTTGCAAGTTCCAGCATGAGCGGCACTAAATCAGCTTCCAGGACTTCTGGCTGGCGGGTGGGTTGCAGGGTATGTTGCATATTTTCAGGCCAAATTCTATAACATATCCCGGGGCCTAGGCGTCCTGCACGTCCGGCGCGTTGCGCTGCAGCATCGCGGGTAACGCGGATTGTTTCTAATCGGGTAAGGCCGCTGCGCGGATCGAATTTGGGTACGCGCGCATAGCCACTGTCGACCACAGTGGTAATGCCTTCTATGGTTAGCGATGTTTCCGCGATGGCCGTCGCCAGCACGATCTTTCGCAGACCTTGTGGATGTGGCATTATTGCATCCTGTTGCTTTTTAAAGGGGAGGTCACCGTATAGCGGATGAATACTGGCCTGGAGATCTTCTGATTCCAGCAACGCAACGGTTCGGTGGATATCACCTGTACCAGGTAGAAAGATGAGTATATCACCCTGTTGTTCCCGCAGTGCCTTGCGGATTACGCGGGCCGTAGCGGCAGCGATGAAAACACCTTTGTCTGCTGGTGCGTAGAGAATGCTTACGGGATACTGCTTGCCTGTACTGGAAATGACGGGCGCATTATTCAACAACGCGGAAAGTTTCTCGCCTTCCAATGTAGCGGACATAATAAGGATATGCAAATCGTTGCGAAGTACTTGTTGTACCTGAAGGCATAGCGCTAAAGCAAGATCAGCGTGCAGACTGCGTTCATGAAATTCATCGAAGATGACAAGCGCAACGTCCTCCAGTGCGTTGTCTGACTGAAGCATCCTTGTCAGAATGCCCTCCGTAACTACTTCACACCGTGTACGCTTACTGGTAACATTTTCAAAACGTACCCTGTAACCAATGGTTTCACCCACTTCCTCGTCTAATAAGCTGGCCATGCGATGTGCAACCGATCGGGCTGCCAGCTTGCGTGGTTCCAGCATGATTATTTTACGACCTTCTATCCATGGCTCATGCAAGAGTTTCAGGGGAAGAATTGTGCTCTTCCCAGCGCCGGGCGGGGCCTGCAGGATGACAACTGGATGCCGGGCCAGCGTATGCCTGAGCTGAGGAATAATATCTTCTACGGGATAGACCATCGATATGGCCGCAAAAGTAATAAAATAGGATGGTAGAAAGATATATTAAGAATGGTGTGGCAGTGTAAGGCATTGGGATGCAACCGGGAAATTTCCTTAAAGCATGCGACCTGTTGAATGCGGCAACCGGTAGATGGACCCACAATCAGCGTGATAAAATGTGTTAGGATGATTTCATTGATTTTGCGAGGAATTTGCCAACAATAACAGCCGCGAAGAAAGTGAGATATATTTGCCCCAGGAGTCCGTTTAATATGACAACGGCTTTGGTCGGCAAAGTAGTCGGGAGTAAATCACCCAATCCCGTACTGGTGAGTACAATGAAGGCCATATAGATGTGGTTGAATTCATCAGAGACAGGAAAATTGAGAGAACTAGGGTCAATAAAATGCATGGAACGCAAGAGGAATGAAAAACAAAGTCCAAGCATAAGGTAGCAATCTATACTCAGGTACAGCAGCCGTAAGGATATTTCCGATTTTATGATCTCCAGTACCATTGCAGTGAAAATTGAAACAGCGAGCAGGAATAGCAGGACGGATTTTATAAAATAGTAAAATGAGTACACATCGTATTGCTGTTCCATGTAAAAAAAGAGATACACAATTGCAACAGTCCCAACAATTAAAACCAGATAATTGATTCTATCCGGCAGGAACATGGTAAAAAGAATAAAAAAGGCAAGTAGCACTGTAAGAAATGATTGCGGGAATCCCAGATCTTCGACCGCAATGGGATAAATGATTAATAAAGCAAGATAAAGAACGTGGAGGAGGTAGATATTTGTTTCAAGCGACGGAACTATAACATATCCCCTAACTCGTTTGTAAATTTTTTTCATGCCTTGGGGTTAAACTCTCAATATTTTCATAAAATTGCTAATAAATCCTTAAGAATCTTAGTGAAAAATTGCATGGATAAAACAAGTACAACAGCGGGCTGAAGATGTAAACTTTGCCCACTTGCCCTGTGGCGTGATACGGTTTAGAAATTCAGACTGGTTGGCGATGGGGCAGGATCCTCAAAGGCAATTAAACCTGGAGAGGTTAAATATCACCTGAAAAAATTCATTAATTTTTTTGTTATTTAGTTATTCTTTCCTATCAGGCCTATGTTATGGGCTGAGATAGGATAACTTTTTTGATGATGATCATTTGAATATTCAGACCCCATCAAGAGCGTACGTGAAACAATTATTTTCAAAAAGCAAATGGATCTTACGTATAATAACCATTTTCTTCGCACCGGTAAAATCAAAACATTTTTTTTCATTGGCTTATGTTGTTTGATTGCCGCCAATAGTTTTGGGCAGCAACAACGGCCAAAAGTAGGGTTGGTGCTGAGCGGGGGCGGAGCCAAGGGAATTGCCCACATTGGCATTCTTGCAGCCATGGAAGAAGCTGGTCTTACCCCCGATTATATTACGGGTACCAGCATGGGCAGCATTGTTGGCGGGCTATATGCCGCTGGTTATTCTGCAGCTGAGCTGAAGGCACTTGTTAAGCGTTTGGATTGGGGTGAACTGCTGTCTAACAGGATTCCTTTTGACAAAGTCACTTTTGAAGAGAAGCCATATTATGGCCGCTACTTGCTTGACTTTTATGTTAAGGGTAAGAAACTACAATTGCCAAAAGGAATCATTGAGGGTCAGGGCTTAATGGAATTGTTTTCAAGCCTTACCAGACCAGTGCATGGTATTACTGATTTTAACAATTTGCCAATTCCGTTTGCCTGTGTTGGATCTAATATAGTTACGGGTGAACCATTGCTATTGAACAAAGGCTCCCTGGCCATGTCAATGCGGGCCAGTATGGCTATACCATCCATATTTACTCCGGTAAGGATCGACGATCATTTGCTTGTAGACGGTGGGTTGCTTCGAAATATGCCAGTATCCGAGGTAATTGATATGGGCGCAGATATTATCATCGGCGTTTTTGTAAGCAATGATCTGGATCCGGAAGAGAACCTTACTTCTGCAGTTTCTATTCTTAGTCAGGCCGCTTTTATTACCAGTGCGATGGATTCAAGGCAACAGTTGGCGATGTGCAACGTATTGATACAACCTAATCTTGATGGCTTCGCTACGGGGAGTTTTAATATGGCCTCTCAAATTCTGGAACGGGGGGAGGAGGCTGGAAAAGCTTATGTAGAGATATTCAGGCATCTGGCTGATTCGCTCCGTCAATTTGGGCCGCCACGGACAGTAGTCAAACCGGTAATTCAAAATGAATACATTTTTGATGATGTACAGGTGGAGGGAACCGATGTTATTGAAAAGGAATTTGTTCTTGGAAAACTGCAGGTAAAAACTGGTACTTCAGTATCTATTGATCATATTGAGGAAAGGATTCGGTTAATTTACGGTACGCTTTACTTTGAAAAAATCTGGTATGAAATATTGGGCCCTAAAGGTCATCGGATCCTGAAGATTAGCGTAGTAGAGCACCCCCGAAGCCAGCTTAGATTTTCGTATCACTATGATTCGGAAAACAAGGGAGGAATCATTGCAAATGCAACACTCCGCAACGTGTTGTTGAAAAGAAGCCGTTTAATTCTTGAGGCGGACCTCGCATCCTATCCACGGGTCACCATCGATTACTTCAAATACGTGGGCAAAAATCAAAACGTTGCCCTGCAGACGACTGGCGTCTATTTAAAAAATGAGCTGCCAGCCTATGATAGCATTGGAAATTTGAATAGCCTTTTTTCTACTAATTATGCGACGGCAGGATTGAGGTTGCAAACAACGAAGTTTCAAAGCAGTGCTTTTGGCGTTGAAGCTAAGCTGAGCTATATGGGTCTTAAACCAAAAATTGCAGACGAGTTCTTGAGATCTATATCCAAAATTCAATACAGCAGCACGGCATTTTCACTCTATTATCAATTTGACAATATGAACGATCGTTATTTTCCGACAAAGGGTTTCAAATCAGAAATCAGGTTATCTAAGACGACGAGGAGTAGTGGTAAGGCGGAATTTGGCGATACGTTAACCATACGAGATGAAGAGCTGGGTGAACTGTTATTTACATCCAGTATTTCTGCCGCTGATGTCATGATTCTTCCGATTATTCCGCTAAACCAAAGGCTGTCACTGCTGGGGAAAATGCGGCTGAGGCTTTCTAACCTGCCGGCCAATACGCTAAACCTTGGTGACTATGATTTCATTGGGGGTTTTACTCCGGGCGTGATTAACGCAAACGAATATCTGGGGGTTGGGACCAGAGAATTTGGTTTAGCGAATTACTTCTATGCAAAATTAGGACTGCAGTATAAGGTAAGAAACAACCTATACCTGCAGGGAATTTTCAACTACCTGGATGCTGAACATCCTGTTACGTGGATCTATCCGAATGCAGACGTCGGAAAATTAGGAGACCGGTACAGCAGGTTTGGTTACGGCGGCGCCGTAGGCTTCAGCTCACCAATAGGGCCAATTTCTTTTTCTTTTGCCAAAGACCATTACCGCGAGCGATGGAGAGCTTCTCTGATGATTGGATTTACCTATTGATTAAGATTTCCTGAATTGCCATGGAAGTGCAAGTGATTACCCTACCAAATTCTTAACTAAGCCTAATGAAATCAGTTAACTTGGTTGATTTGTGTTCGGCCAAAAATTAGGCCCCTGTTTATGCTCGCGTCACCCCTGTTCGAAATTTGCGATTCACCAAAGGCATTGATTCTTAAATTATCCTCTGTGCTAAGCTTAATTTTGCTTTCTCCGTAGATATTGGCTGTTGTGGCATAGCTTTTCAAATCCTGCGTATCAATACGATTTTCTCCGAATAGTCTATACTTCTGAAATTCAGCCTTACCACCTCTAATTCTTAAATCATTATCACCGTAAAGGCTGGTCTTCAGATATTCAGTCTTTACCGATGCCAGTCTGATTTCATTTTCTCCGTATGCCTTGAGCGTAAACTTTTTCGCGCGGATCGGACCATCGCAGGTTAATTCCTGATTTCCCCTGATTTCAAGGTACTCCAGGCTCGTATAAGTAACATAGGCCGTCACGGATGCATCCCTGTATATGCTTCTCCTTCCGTTTGGAATGTTGTGTTCTGTCTTTTCTATCACTTTTGCATCATCAAGATAGACGTGCAATGTTTTACCCTTAACTTTGATGTTGATCCTGTCAGGGGAAACGTTGGTGTAGATCAGCCGGATACTTTCCTCTTCACCTTTTTCAAGGATCAAATTCACCCTGGGCGAAGCAATTATTTTGCTGAATGATTTCAGGTCGCGGTTAATCTCCTGGGCCACTGAAAGTTGCGCTGAGAATACCAATAGACCGAATGCAAGTAGGTTTTTCTGCGTGTTAAGCATAGTATTTAGTTTATTTAAGGTTAGGACAACTTGCGGTAACAATACCCCTATTCCCTACCTAAGATTCTTAATTTATTATATTTCTTTCGCAAGCATTTTCGATGCGCAGCGAATGTCGGATCCTGGCGGGTGCCGGAGGGACAGAAACCATCAGCGAAATTTGTTTAATACGGTCATTCACTTCGCAAAGAATTTACCGGGTTACCCATGGCGGCCTTGAGGGCCTGAAAACTAATGGTGAAGATGGCAATGGCCACCGACAATACACCAGCAATCAGCACAGCGAAAGCATCAAAACCAATCCGATAAGGAAACCCCTGCAACCATTGGTTCATGGCATACCAGGTAAAGGGTATGGCAATTAGGAAAGAGATCACCACGAGTTTTGTGAAGTCCTTTGAAAGGAGAACCATCATTTGTCCTACCGTGGCACCCATTACTTTGCGAATGCTGATCTCTTTGGAGCGTTGTTCGGCTGTAAAAGAAGCAAGACCATACAGTCCGAGGCAGGCAATCAATACAGCCAGGCAGGTGAAGATCAGAATAATGTTACCCATGCGTTGCTCAGCCCTGAATTGCGCATCGAAATTTTCGTCCAGGAAAGAGTACTCGAATGGAGCCTGCGGCGCATATTTTTTCCAAAGACTTTCAATGATTTTTATTTTCTCCTGTGTGTTGCCCGGCGTGACGCGTATTGCCATTTCGTAGTTAGGCGATGGCCCCAACAAAATTGCCATGGGTTTCACCGTATTTTTCAAGCTTTCAAAATTGAAGTCCTTCATGATACCAATGACACGCACCGTGGTTCCTTCCGGACTGTTGAAATAACCAACAAGCGATTTTCCTTCAAAGTCCTCTTGCCAACCTAATTGTTTGGCTGCGGCCTCGTTAAGAATGACTGCTGTACTATCGCTGGGGAAATCACGGCTAAAAAACCGGCCCCTGGTCATGGTATACCCCATCGTTTTCAGGTGATCCTGGTCGGCGAAATACATATAAAACAAATGATCTTGCTCATTACCTTCTGGGCGAAACACTGAATTCCAATCCAGGTTTGGGGGAAGTCGGTTCGCATAGCTCGCACCGACTATTTCAGTATGTTGAAGCAGCTCATTTCGGAATGCTTCAGCATTGGGGTTGAGATTGATTGTATGCAACAGGTTAAGCAGATTCGCTTTGTTAAAACCAATGTCCACCTTTTGCAGATGGTTTAATTGCTTATACACAATCATTGAGCTGATGATTAGTGCAATCGAAATGAAGAACTGAAATACAACCAGGACGTTCCGAATGCCTGAACTTTTCATCCCGGCACGGATTTTTCCTTTTAGAACTTCTGCAGGTTTGAATGCGGTAAGGTAAAAAGCCGGGTAGCTTCCGGCAATTAGTCCAAGCAATACAATGAAGGCAGCAAGCCCGCCAACAAAAAATGGGGAATACATCATGCCAACCGTTAAGTTTTTGCCCGCCAGGAGATTGAAAGAATTCAGGGCTATGGAAACAACCGCCAGCGCAATGATTACGGCAATGCTGACATACAGGTAGGACTCCATGAGGAACTGCCCGATCAAACGCTGTCTTACAGCGCCGATTGTTTTTCGGATACCGACTTCCTTAGCCCTGTTGGCTGACCGCGCAGTTGAGAGATTCATAAAATTGATGCATGCCAGCAGGATTATAAAAATGGCCGTTGCACCGAACAAATACACGTATTGGATACTCCCGGGAGGAGTTATGTCATCGCGTAGCCGGGAGTATAAATGGATGTCGGGCAAGGCCTGAATGATAAAACCTATTGTATTCCCCTGTGCCCGGAATTGTTCCATCGTGACACCTAGATATTTTTCTATATCACCACCCATGTATTTTTCTACAAAGTAATCGAGTTGGGACTTTACATCAGCTACCTGTGCATTGGGCTTAATTTTGAAATAGGTCAGATAGCTTGCATTCACCCAGATCTCATTCCGCGCATCGGGGGAGGAATCCAAGGAAAGGACAAAATCGAATTGGATGTGCGACTGCGTCGGAGGATTTTCAGCGATGCCAGACACTTCAAAGGTCAATTCGCCTGCACTTCCACCGACAAAGAGTTTTCCTATCGGGCTATTGTCCCCGGGACCTTTGTAATCAAGGTATCTTCTTGCAGCATTTTCAGTAATTACGGCTTTGTTGGGCCCGCGCAATGCATCTTTCGTGTTTCCTGCGATGAGTTTGAAATTGAAAAATTCAAAAAAGTTGGAATCCGCAGCGATAAATCCTTTTTCCGTAAACGCTTTTTCTTCAAACCTTACCGGATATGTATTCCATTTCTGTAGCCGTATGGTGGATTCAACCTGAGGTACTTCCTCCATCAGCGCCCGGCTAAGCGGCGCACCTGCTTGTGCAGAATATATTTCAGTGTCTTGAAACTTTCCTACAAACCCAACGCGATAGGTGCGGCCACTATCGGTATGAAATCGATCGTATTTTAATTCATCCGCGATGTACAGCAAAATGAGCAAGCTGCAGGCAATTCCCAGTGTAAGTCCGAAAATATTAATGGCGGAATAAGCCTTTTGCCGGATCAGGATACGTGAGGCGGTAAGTAAATAATTCTTTAACATAATTGTGATATCAAATTTTATTAACGATTATGACTATTCTGTGTGCAGAGAATCTACGGGATTACGCAAAGCGGCCTTCAATGCCTGGAAACTGATGGTAACCAATGCGATAGCAATTGATGCGACTCCGGCTAAAAGAAAAGTACCCACACCAATTTCGATGCTGTATTGAAAGTCCTGCAACCATTGCTGCATAACATAATATGCAATGGCGCTGGCCAATACAAACGACACAAGGATGAGCAATATAAATTCAAAGGATAACTTAAAAAAGATAGTAGCGTTGCTGGCACCAAGTACTTTCCGTATGCCAATTTCCTTTTTGCGTTGTTCTGCGGTAAAGGCAGAGAGTGCAAATAATCCAAGTCCTGCTATCACCAAAGCCAACAAAGTAAAATGGGTGAACATATTGGCGAAGGCTTGTTCGTTTCGGTAGAGGTTAGCAAATTGCTCATCCAGGAATGCATATTCGAAAGCGGTGCCAGGGTTAACCTTCTTCCAGGTATCTGCTATGTAGCTTAAAGTTTCTTTTGTGTTCCCGGCCTTGATCTTTATAGAGAGCGCTCCATTCTCCTTGTCATAAAGCATGAATAATGGTTCGAGCTTGTGGCGCACCGTGGCAAAGTGGAAATCCTTCACAACACCAACCACGGTATAGGCTGTCATGTCTGTTGTTTTTTGCCCTGTCTGCAAGCTTATTTTCTTGCCAACCGATTCGTTCCATTTCAGTAATCGCATCATTTCCTCATTGATGATCATCGATAGAGAGTCGTCATAATCGATCGAAAAATTTCTACCGGCACTTATTTTCATATCCATGGTCGGTATGAATGATTCATCTGCGATCATGATACTGGTAATAATATTCGTTTCGCTGGTGGCACCTTCAGGAAAAATTGTTGTCCTGCCCAATTGTTGCCCGATGCGGGAGGAAGAAGTTCCAACAGCAATAATATTTTCATTTCTCAGCAGTTCAGTTTTTAGCGTAGATGCCTGCGCTACTACAGCTCCGTTTTGCTGGATAGAGATAACCTGATCGCGGTTGTATCCAAGGTCCGTGCTGTATATGAAGCGCATCTGTTGAAAGACGATCCCTGTTCCCACCATCAATGCAATCGAGATTGTAAACTGTAAAACCACGAGTGTTTTGCGGAGTCGAACGCCACCTGCTGAGTTTTTGAATGAACCCTTTAGTACCGAAATAGGTTTGAATGAGGACAAAACAAAAGCAGGGTACAATCCCGCTGTGATTCCCACAAAGAGCACAAGGCTTCCAATAACCAACAGGCTGTGGGTTTGTAGTAGCGCCGAAACATCTGCATAACGCTGGTACACATTGTTCAATATCGGGACTACTGTGTAAACTGCTGCAAGTGCAATTACCGCAGCAAAAAGGGTAACCAGGATAGACTCAGAGAGATGCTGCACAATGAGTTGATACCGTACAGCACCAATGACTTTGCGCATGCCAACTTCCTTAGCCCGGCCTGCTGACCTGGCCGTCACAAGGTTCATGAAGTTTACGGCGGCAAGGATAAGGATGAGGATGGCGATCGTGGAAAGCACATAAATGTTAACCATGTCAGCCTTATTCGCATTAGATTCAAACAGAATTTCTTTCGACTTTAAATGCACATCTTTCAGGGGCTGCGCTACCGGCGTAAAAAATTCATACGCGTTATTTTTTTTGCTGATAGCCTTGAGCTTTTGATTCAGGTCGTTGATGTCTGCCGGCTTGTCGAGCAAGAGATACGAAAAACAAAAAATGCCCTGCCATGTCTCCAGTGCCTGGCGCAGACCATCTTCATTTTGACCCGGCACCAAAGTATGCAGCAGGTCGAATTGAAGATGCGAGTTTTTGGGTACATCTTCCAGTATGGCCGTTACATGCAACTCTGTGGTTTGGTTCAGCATAATGGTTCTACCAATTGGATCTTTGTCGCCAAATATCTTTTTTGACAGTGATTCAGTTATCGCGATGGATCCTGGATTATCTAAGGCTCCCTTCTTCTGGCCACGAATAATGTTGAAATCAAAGACATCAAATACTGAAGGGTCAACGCGGAAGGCAGACTCGCATTTAAGTATATTATCTTCATAGCTAAGGTCATATCTTCCGCCGCCTGTAAAGCGAACACTATTTATCACCTCGGGTAGTTCCTGGTCCGCGGCAGGTGCCAGTCGGGGTTGAGTCACACCCACAAGCTTGCTGCTCACGCCTTCTGCGTTGTCAATCGTAAGCAGGCGCACTATGCGATCGTAATTCGGGTTAAATGTGTCGTATGATAAGTCTTCCTGGATATACAGGTAGATCATCATGCTGGCCGCAAGGCCGATTGCCAGTCCGATGATCTTGATAAAAGAGTATCCGCGTTGTTTAAGCAGGTTGCGGAGACCCGTAATGAAATAGCTTTTTAGCATAAGGAAGTCGATTACCCGGTTATTAGTCAATTCCGGTGCCATGTAAGAAAGCCGCTCAAAAAGCTCTTAGAGATCGTTTTTAAAATTCATGCATGGGCGCATACGAACAAGTTCGTCCGGTAGCGGGCGGCGTTCGTAATATTGTGATTATCGGGAATCGGGCAATCTCTTCCCTGGCCATTTTGAATAGCACCAGTGCCACCGCGGTCTTTGCAGCTATTATTGTGGGGTTTTGCATTCGGATTAGCTTGCTTGCATGGTATTTAAGGCAGAATCCTTATCTTAAACGCCCATCAATCGTAAGTAATTCGAAGTACATTGTGTGTACAAATCGGCCATTCTAAAAGTTTATCAAATTCAGCAAACTAATCTACCCCAACATCATGGAGACAACGAATCAAAAAGAAATTGACCCAGGAAGAATAATGCAAATTGGAATGGGTTTTTGGGCGTCCAAGATCTTACTCACGGCGGTAAGCATGGGCCTATTTACACTTTTAGCAAAGGGAGGCTTGTCGGGCGAAGAAATCAGGGCGAAGCTCGGGCTGCACAAAAGGAGCCTGTATGATTTTCTGGATGCGCTGGTAGCGTTAGGTTTTCTTCAGAGAACGGGGTTGAAAGCGACGTCTGTATACACGAATGCGGCAGATACGGATCTTTTTCTTGACAAAAATAAACCAAGTTATATCGGTGGCATAATGGAAATGGCCAACCACAGGTTATATCCTTTTTGGAATAATCTCGAAGAGGGGTTAAAGACAGGGAAGCCTCAAAGTGAAATAAAATCAAGCGACAAGCCTTTTTTTGAAGAAATCTATGCTGATAAGAACAAGCTTCAGGAATTCGTAAAAGCAATGAGCGGTGCACAAATGGGCAACTTCATCGCCTTTTCGAAGGCGTTTGATTTTTCCAGGTACAAAACCCTTTGCGATATCGGCGGTGCAGGAGGTGCCTTGTCGGCCCACGTGGCGATGAACAACCACCATATGACATGTATTTCATTTGATTTACCTCCCGTCGGACCGGTTGCTGAAGAAAATATTCAACAAATGGGATTGAGCAGCAGGGTGTCCGTGAAATCCGGGGATATGTTCAAGGATGATTTTCCAAAGGCAGACGTCATTACCATGGGGAACATACTGCACGATTGGGGCACTGCGGAAAAGAAGATATTGATGAAAAAAGCCTATGATGCTTTGCCTGAAGGTGGCGCATTCGTGGTGATTGAGAACATTATCGATGACGACAGACGTCAAAATGCGTTTGGTCTGATGATGTCGCTGAACATGCTCATAGAAACAACGGATGGTTATGATTTTTCAAAAGCAGATTTTGATGTGCTGGCAAAGGAAGTTGGGTTCAAGAATACTTCCTTAATGCCGCTTACGGGACCTTCGAGTGCAGCGATAGCAATCAAGTAGTGAAATTTTTACCAGCGAGAATACACAAAGTATTATCGAAGGAATAACGGTGTAGCTGTTGGCTCATTGACTATGACAGGGAAATTGAAATTCTATTTCCCTGTCAAATCATTGGATAGAAATGCGAATAGATATTATTATGCGAGTTAAAATCATTGGCCTTCTGTACTTCCTTATTTTCTCGTTGGCTGCGCAGGCACAGCCGGCCGACCAGATTATAGGAAAATACACAAAATTCATTGGCGGAAAGAAGAAGTGGAGGCGTATAACAACAATTACTACTTCAGGGGAATACAACTATGGTGGAATCCCATTTCCCTTTCATACTTACGCCAAAGTCCCAAACCGCTACAAATTTATTGTACCATTCAATGGAAAATATTACGCCCAGGCTTTTGATGGAACAAAAGGATGGAAAATCGATGCCTTTAAGAATGAAACAGTGCCAACGTTGCTTACGGGTAAGGATGCAATGGCCATGGCCAATGAGGCGGATGTTGAACTACAAGATGCCTTGATTGATTATCAGCGCAAAGGACACGCGGCCATTTCGGAAGGAAGAGAAAATAAGAATGGTGTCCCGTGTTATAGGGTAAAATTCATCCGGAAGAGTGGTGAGACTGAGCTGTATTACTTTAACGAACAGACTTTTGCATTGCATATCAAAAGCGCAGTAGCCAAAAACGTTGAGTTGCAAGGGGCGCTGCTTGAAACAACATTTAGTGATTACCGGAATGTTCAAGGTGTTAAAATTCCCTTTCAATCTATAAGCGAATCCAATGGCCAGGTTATCCTCACGATTACGATTGACAAAGCAGTGCTCAACGAATCGATTGATGATAAAGAATTTCAACCATGAGACAGGAGCTAACATATTTTGGACTTGGGCCGGAAACCTTTAATTGCATCCAATATTAGTGTTGAACACGATCCAATCATTTGTTGAACATGTTGAAAAGAGAATTATGCCAAGCAGGGCTTGATGCTGGTAGCAGCATTGGGCTGGACCATTATTTTGGACCACTATCGATAAGTTTGATGAATTTCCTTCCTTATCTTTATCAAATGGAGAAACATCGCCCTTCTCAGCTTATCTTTTTTTCTTTTGGGATGTGCGCAATGTTTGCAGCTTTGATCGGTTGTGATGGAGACAAAACCTACAGTGTCAAAACCGAAACCATTGAGGTAGATTCTTTGAATCAGATTATTCCTTTAACGGAGTCACTGGTAAATCCTGTACTGTACACACATGTTTCCGGTCTTTCGGGACTTTCACCTGCGGAAGCGAAAGTGAAATTTGTTGAAATTGTCCTCCCCGCCATTTTGGTGGCCAAGTTTGAAATGGATAAACTGCAGACCCGTGTTGAAAAGTTGCGCAAGAAAACACACTGGACAGAAACTGACAGTGTTTTTTATCTGGAAACAAGAAGTCGTTTCAAAGCGAAAGATTTGGAGGACTTGTCATCAAGAATCGGAACATTACCTACCAGTATTGTCCTGGCGCAAGCTGCGGTCGAAAGTGGCTGGGGTCAGTCCCGTTTTTTTCTTGAAGGAAACAACCTGTTTGGCGTCTGGTCTTATAACGAGGATGAACCACGCATAGCGGCAGGTCTTAATCGGCAGGGAAAAACAATTTATATCCGGGCCTATGCAGATATGTCAGAATCTATTATACACTATTTTGAAGTGCTGGGCTCTGCCAATGCATATCGCAGTTTGCGTAAAGCCCGCCAGAAGGATATGAGTCCTTTTGAATTATTGCAGCATTTGCAAAACTATTCGGAACGAAGAGCTTCCTACACAGATCTGTTGAAGGAGGTTATTTTGCAGAACGAATTTACAAAGTATGATAAGTTTGGGATTTCGCCCAACTATCTCGAGCGGGATTAATTGTTATGCGGCTTAATTATTGGTTTGAAATCATTTTTTTCATTTCATCTTCGGCTATTCCTTCGTCTGAAGTTAAGGCACGTGCATTGGCCGATAGTGACAAAGAAGTAGTATGCTTTGTGTACCATCGCGTCGGGGATTCGCGTTATCCGTCTACAAATATATCACAGAAGGATTTCGAAGCACATCTTGCCTATCTTGTTAAAAATAATTTCCAAGTCCTTTCCCTTGCCGATGCCCTGAAATATATAAAGTCAGACGAACCCGCAAGAAAAACTGTTGTCATCACCGTAGACGATGGCTACAAAAGTTTTTATATGAACGGATTGCCCCTTCTGAGGAAGTATGGACTCCCTGCTACGCTGTTTATTAACACAGAAACCGTTGGTGGAGGTGACTATATGAACTGGTCGGAACTTATGACAGCAACGCAAAGCGGAATCGAAATTGGGAATCATACGCATACCCACAAGTATTTTTTAAATGAACCCGATGATTCGCGCTACACGTCTTTCAAGCAAGAGATAGTGTTAAGCCAGTCACTTATTTCAGAGCATCTTAAGGTATTGCCTAAAGTGTTTTCCTATCCCTATGGAGAATTCGATGTTGAAATGGAAAACATTGTGAGGCAGACAGGCTTTGTTGGTGCCGCGGCGCAAAATTCGGGGGTGATTTATTCGGGAACAAACCTGTACCGGTGTCCGCGATTCCCAATGTCCGAAGCATATGCAGCGCTGGATAAATTCGCTGAAAAGACTTCCATGAAAGCATTAAGAGTGATTAGCTCGTCTCCGGATAATTTGATAGGAATCCAAGATTTAAGGCCGGTGCTCACGTTGACGATCGATTATACTGATTTACGATTGTCGACAATACAGTGCTTTGTACAAGGGAATGAATGCGAATATCAGATACCAGGTAAAACAGATAAAACGGCTACAATCACCTTGCAGTCTACCAAATCAATTGCTGGCCGGAGGCGAACTTTGTATACGGTTACTGTTCCGGATAAAGCCGGGAATTGGCACTGGTACAGTCGTCTTTGGATCAATGAGAAAGTACCATAATGCTCAGGCATGTGTTTATGTAATACCTTTTTATAGTTACCCGTGAAAGCTGCGATTTGTCGCGTCCAAGCCTTGGTAAACAGTCAAAGAGTCGTTTGTGATAGCTTGTATCTATTATACCGACTGTATTCTTAACTTCATCCGGTTATATTTTCCGATGTTTTGTCCCTTTCTAAGTGCAGCAGGCGCATTAAAACAGCCTGCTGATCCTTCAAAAAGGAGTGAAGTAAAAATGAAGGGTAACCAGATTTTAGCCATGATTACGGACCCATCCAGCAAAGTTAAGACCGCTGAGCCATTCGAGCCTATGGGGAAATTTGGTTCACATGAAGGTGTTGTAAAAGAGTTTACCGCTGAAAGGGAAAGCCGCGGGGCGTATCTCAAAACCACGAATGACGATTTGCCAACCCGTGCCAGCGCACGCGATTTGGGCAGCAGGTTAACTTTCTGTAAATAAAAAGAGGGGATAACGGGCTGTTTTGCGCTTCTGCGCGCTAGGAATAAAGAAATGTTGTAAATTTGTGCTTTCCTTCCTTTTGCGCGTAATCACAGTCGATTGGAATGAAGTAAATGGAGAAATCAGAAACTAACCAAGCTAGGTAAAATCATGGGTAAATCACAGGAGACATGGAATAAGAAGGAAACGGAGAAGAAGAAGCAGAAAAAGCGGAAGGATAAAGAGCAGAAAAAGGAAGAGCGCAAGGCCAACGCCAAGGACGGAAGGAATTTAGATGAGATGCTGGCCTATGTTGATGAAAATGGAAATATTTCATCAACGCCGCCTGACCCGACTAAAAAACAAAGAATCAGAGAGCAAGACATTCAAATAGGCGTTCCGAAGCAAGAAAATGTTAAGCTTGATATCCTCAGAACAGGAATTGTAACTTTTTTCAACGATTCCAAGGGTTATGGTTTTATCAAAGATCTGGAAACAGAGGAGAGTATATTTGTGCATGTCAATGGCCTCATAGATCAAATAAAGGAAAACAACAAGGTAAACTTTGAAATCGAAATGGGGCACAAGGGCCCTAATGCGGTGAAGGTAAAATTGGTACATTAATCTGCCCGACTTCAGCATCGGCTATTGGCGCAGGGAATTAGTTCATTTTGAATTCAGAACCCTCAGGTTCAAACAAAGAATCGCGCCTGAACAGGCTCACATTATTTCTTACGACTATCGCAATTATTACTAATTTTTGAGTAATTCCTACAAAAGCGACCGCACTTAGACAAATACCCTCTCACTGGAAATAAAAAATTGTGGAAACAGGCATAAAGGCATCCGCCTATTTTGCGCTGCGGCTAGTCCAGTGATTGGACGGTAACCCAATAGCGATAGGCCACCAAAATCTTGTCAATTTTGGATAGCTTGTTAATATCTCGTTTGCTGTACCGGGGAAGGATTATTTTGTTTATTCTGGCCAATACTCTGAAGACGAATCTCATGGCAAGTTTGTTTGGTAAGTTGAATCATGTCATGCGTGGTCGTGAATGATGGCGCCAGTAACGAATTCCAGCGATGTAGTAACGGAAATTTCCCACCAACACAATATACTGTTAAATCCATCCCGGCGCAATAGTAATAGCATGCACTGGACTAGCTTCCATGCGAGAGGTGCGGACTGCCTGGTCAGTGGTGCCACTATTTATTATGAATCTAATTTCCATTGTTTGACCGCGCTCCCGCGAAAAAAATTGAATAGGTTCATCAATTCGCGACGCGGAAAGGCACACTACTTTTTGTTCTGGAACGAGCTTTTGATTGCATTCAGCTGAAAACTATTTATGAATTGTTTAAATTGGTAATCCGCTGATAACTATAAACATGATTGTTTATGTGATCCTTCAATTCCGGTGATAATAATGGGCAATGATGAATACCACCAGTGTGAAAAAGTCGGTCGATGATATAATTCTTGCGCTTCCGCGCGATGAGCAACGTATAATGAAAATGCTCCGTGCACTGATATTGGAATGCCTCCCATACATAACAGAGAAAAATAACTATGGAACTCCATTCTACACGCGTAACAGAATGATGTTCTTTATTTGGCCACCGAGTATTTATTGGCGCGGCAACAGCGTTAAGTCGGCGTCAAAGGGCGTAACATTTGGATTTTGTCAGGGTAATCTGATGAGCAACGACGATGGCGCATTGCTTGCAGAAGGCCGAAAGCATGTTTACTGCATGTACATTAAACATGCAAAGGAGATTGATGAAGCTAAAATTCGCGCGCTCATCTTTGAAGCGGATTTGATTGATCAACAATTCAAAAAGAGAAGGGTAGCTACATAGGATGTTAAACTTTGAATAACGGCATCATGAATATCGTGCTCGTCCCGATAAAAGAACTGCTAGCCGATAACGGCGAGTTTATGGTCAATCCGGATTGTCAGGAGAGTTTGCAGATGTCTGTAGCGTTCTACGCAAGTATTGGATATCATCCACCATGGATTGGCTATTATGCAGGCATTAACGGGAGCTTGGTTGGAATGGCAGGTTTTAAGGGGAAACCAATAGATGGGAGAGTGGAAATAGCCTATGGTACTTTTCCCTCCTTCCAGAACCAGGGAATCGGAACTGCGATTTGCCAGAAGCTCGTGCAATTGGCCCAGGAAACAGTACCGTCTGTCCACATTATGGCAAGAACATTGGCAGAAGAAAATTATTCAACAAAAATTCTGAGGAAAAACGGCTTTGCATGGCAAGGAAATGTCATTGACAAGGATGATGGCGAAGTTTGGGAATGGGAATACAAGGAAGCATCAAAACCAACTGAAGGAAAGGAAGCCAGCGCCCGCGGCGGATCACCTGATTGAAACCGTTCAGTCCACCGTCAGTGAATCCGGTAGCAGCCGAGGATGCCAATCTGTACTTCTCAATTCGTTCAAAGGCTACGTCGCAATGAAGAAACGTTGAAATACTACTCCTGTTGGATGCCAAACATACTGCTCAATGCAAACTTGCCGACTCGTTTTCCCTGCACAATGCCGTCTTCGCATGCGTCGCGAAAATGAATTCCGCCATAAAGGCGTGAGATAGCCGCTTCGTCAGAGGCTTCGTAGAAAGAATTAAAATCTCGTGCAGGCAACCCAAAGTATATTTCAGAAGTGTCTGTAAAACTGAAATTGTCACCAAGCAGAAAGGTTAACACCACAGCGGCAGAAGCAGATGCCACACTGTGACCACTGGTATATTCCGGAAATGGCGGTGTTTGAAGTATAGGTCTCCAGGACGGGTCGATCATTTTATTAATTGCCGTCTCGGGGCGTATACGGTCGCTTGCATATTTCTCTTGCCAGCAACTAATAAAAGCATCGTGCAACGTCAGGGCCACCATGGTATGGATCAGGATTGCGGAGTCCAGGGATACATCCGCTTTCTTGCAAGCTATTCCCGCTATCCCCATCCAGTGACCACCCGGCGAAATCTTTTTCAGTCCAATGGCCATATGTCCGGAGTACGTTACCGCGAACGGATTACAGTCCCAGAAGTTTGCTACTGCTTTGTCCTCGTCCTGGATGTTCAAAACCACGTCATAAACTTCTTTCAATTGCCTGTAGAACGAACTTGTTGTGTCTTTACTGAAAGCTGCCGGAGGAGCCGGTGAAAACTGATTTGCGGAGTCCAGGAAAAAAGGACGTATTGTTTCCCACTTGGGTTCAATAGCGCCCATGTATTCGGGAGGTGTAGGGTACCAACGGCCTTCTTCTTTACTGGGTGTATACCGCGTATAGGTACTTAGCTTATTGTACCCGTCGGTTTTTGCATACGCTATAACTTGCTGCGCAATTTCAGTGGCAAACCATTTTTGCTCCTCCAGATCTCGCCTTGAAATCTTTTTATTTTTCCTGAAATAATCTTCAAGCGCATGTTGCTTTTCTTCAAGGAGTGCACCGGAGGGCATAATATAACGGCCCACCTGGAGCATAGCATAGTTGGAGCAGAAGGAAAGATTGAAGTTCTTGGGAGGAGAAGGGGGCTTGATTCCCGGGTTTACATTCAGTCTATCGTTTAGATCTTGCAGCTGAAGCCGGCCAAAAAAAGCGACTTCATAGGCGCCCAACAAAGCATAGGCATAAAATCGGCTTGCTGCCGGTGGATTGGCGACATCGTGCAACATTACTTCCGACAGATTAAAGACATTGTCCGCCAACATCTGTAATTCCTCCTGATGGCGCTGCGACTTCTGTGAAAACAGGTTTATAGCAGAAAATAATAGGGCCGATGTGATCAGTGAAACGATTCTCATTTCAATTTAATTTATAGGTCTGTACGCCAACGTTGTTAATGCCCACCAACAGATACAGGTCTCCATTGACCTGAATTACGTTCATCGCCTTCGCGTCTCCTGTTAAGGCCAAGCCTGACTTTTGCTGTGAGATGTAGGTGAAGTTACCTTTGCCATCGCCTTCAAATAGTTGTCCGAAGTTTGCATCTATTACACCCATTCGGATGCGGATCGAGCTTTGGTTGCCACCAAGCAAAATGTCCATATTTCCGTCTTTGTTATAATCAATCAACGTAAGCGCATAAATAGGAGCAAATTGGGCGGCAGCAGGCAGTGTGTGTGGAATAAATTTGTTTTGCCTGTTCTCCAAATAGATAGTTTCCAGGGTAGTCGCGTGCATCTCGCCGGCGTCTTTGAGCTCACTGGCAGAAAAAATATTGTTCAGTTGGGCGGTGGCATACGATGCATAATCGGTGTACTTGCTTCGCATACTGTAGAGTTGATCCAACAATTCATCGCGACTCGGGAACGGATAGGGTTTACCCTGAATATACTGGGAAAGAATTGGATCGATCGAACCGTTGTTGTCAAAGTCCTTGTATACAAGCGTGATGGGCTCTGTGGGACTTGCCCGGAGTTGCGTATTTAAACCCAGGTTGCCAACAATAATATCATCATCGCCATCATGATCAAAATCATGAATGATCATCCTGTTCCATAAGCCGGTCAATGGTGCTTCAAAGTATGCATTTGTGGCGCTGGTCAGATTTTTTCCCTGATTATTCAGAAAAACTTCAATGGCCATGAATTCGCCAACTACGACAAGATCTTCCCACCCATCTCCATTGACGTCGATCCATTTTGCATCCGTGACCATACCGATGTGAGATAGCGTCATGGCTTTCGATGGCGCGATATTTTCGAACCGGCCACCGTTGTTTTGGAGCAGGAAACTTTCCGGTATGACCGGATATTTACCGGGGATTACACGCCCGCCGACAAACAGGTCAAGATCGCCGTCATGATCAAAGTCGGATGCGGCAATACAAGACTTGCTGACCAGCATTTTTGGTAGGGCATCAGCTGATAGTTTAAATTGGCCGGTACCATTGTTAAGATAGAGCCTGTCCTGCAAAGCCTTATCTGCTTCTGTATAATCGTTGTACCCCCCGCTTACGATATACAAGTCGAGATCACCGTCCCCATCGGCGTCAAGGAAAAGTGCATCGGCATCCGTATACAGTTTATTGAAAGATTCAGCAACAGATTCTTCAAATTGCCCGTGGCTATTCTGAATGAATATTTTACCGGGGTTCCCCTGGGCGCCACCTACGAAAGCATCGAGTCTTCCATCATTATTTACATCACCTGTGGCCATGATGGGGCCACATGTTGTGAGCATCGACATTAATAGCGGTTGTCGCTTGAAATCATTGTATCCTTCTTCGGCATGTACATAGGGAATGATGGGCTGCACCGGTGAGAAAATGGTTGCCATTGAAGGTTCCAATAAATTATGTCGTTCCACATCAGGCCCTTCCGTTATTTTCAGGAGTTGGTCAGCTTTAACATTGCGCAGTGTAGTCTCTTCACCGGATAGCCAGGTGATTTTCAAAGAATCAACCAGATTTGATGATCCAAGCCCGATGTGTACACGGTCACTGACAGTAGATTGAAAACCTCGTGTAGAAACGTGTTCCATGTATTGTATTTTACCCTGTGCATAAACGCTGATTTTGGCACCTATTGCTTTTGAATTTTTCCCCTTTCCAACCAGTGTTAGCTGGAGAAAATGTTTTTCAGGATTTCTTTCACGCGTATGGTTCCTGTAGACGGAAGCCGTTTTGTTTTGGTTATTGACAATAATTTCAAGATCGCCGTCATTGTCAAGGTCTGCGTAGGCAGCACCGTTAGAAAAGTTATTTTCTTTAAATCCCCATTCCACACTCTTGTCTGAAAATGTCAAGTCACCGTTATTCTTGTACAGGTAATTGTGTATCGGAGTAGAAGTCATGGTGTTAACCAGATGAAAGGTGTCCGGCTTAACGTTTTCTTTTGCCTTTTGAAAGTAGTAATCACCTTTATACTTTAGAAAATCGCGGTTGGTATAATCCCGGTAATAGCCGTTTGTGATAAAAAGATCTTTCCATCCGTCATTGTCATAGTCGGCGATCAGGGGCGCCCAACTCCAATCCGTTTTAGAAATCCCAGAGAATTGTCCGATTTCGCTGTAGGTTCCATTACCATTATTCAGATGGAGCATATTGCGCATATTTTGAAAATAGAAATCATTCAGTACCATTAACGCGAAGTGCTCGTAATTTTC
>Ga0224500_10000258_pt1 | contig 38353 bp, 35 predicted proteins | sample SF_Oct11_sed_USG_FD_168126 | JGI IMG/M metagenome (GOLD analysis project Ga0224500, IMG submission 168126) | Sediment microbial communities from San Francisco Bay, California, United States - SF_Oct11_sed_USGS_4_1 | ecosystem: Environmental > Aquatic > Marine > Sediment | place: USA: California... | reverse complement strand
GGCGCGGCCACAGTCCTGCGCGGCCCAGCAATGCAGCACGCGCACCGCGCCGGTCTCTTCGTCGACCTCGACCTCGACCACCTGTGCGGTGTACGAGAAGCCTGCGGTGGACCCCACCGCTGCGCCTCGGAACCTGCCGCCCTGGGTTTCGGGCGGCGTCGACCAGGTGCCCTTGACGGTGAGCGTGCCGACGTCGGCGAGCGCGGCGCGCACGACCTGCGCGAAGTCCATGCCGCGCTCGCCGCCCGCCGCAACGCAGCGCTCGCCGAACCACTCGACTGTCGAGGCATCGACTTTCAACTCGCGGGCCGCAGCTTCGACCAGCGTGCGCTTGAGCGCCTGCGCTGCATTCAACGCAGCGTTGCCGACCATGAACGAGACGCGCGACGAGTACGAGCCGTTGTCCTTGGGTGTGAGCGCGCTGTCGGCAGCAACGACGCGGATGCGCGCCATCGGCAGCAGCAAGACCTCGGCCACGACCTGGGTGAGCAGCGTGTTGGAGCCCTGGCCGATGTCGGCCGCGCCGGTGAGGATCGTGATGCTGCCGTCGAAATCGAGCTTCAGGTTGACCACCGCATGCGGCTCGCCGCTCCAGTGCACCGGCTTGGCCGAGCCCGACACATAGTGCGAGCAGGCCATGCCGAGGCCGCGACCCCTGGGGAGCCGGCCGTGCCGCTCGCGCCAGCCGCTGGCGTGCTCGACCGCGTCGAGGCACTGCGCAAGGCCGTAGGAATTGACCTGCAGCTCGTTGAGCGTGCGGTAAGGCGGCGCGATCAGGTTGGCGCGACGCAGTGCGAACGGGTCGAGGCCCAGCTCGCCCGCCATCTCGTCGAGCAGGGCCTCGAACGCGAAGCGGATGTTGACCGCGCCGTGGCCGCGCATCGCGCCGCACGGCGGCAGGTTGGTGTAGACGCGATAGCCGCGGAAGCGCACTGCGCCGATGCGGTACAGCGCGTGCAGCAATGCGCCGGCGTAGAGGATCGTCACCAGGCCGTAGCCCGCGTAGGCGCCGCCGCGCTGCACCACCTCGGCGTCGACCGCGGTGATCTCGCCGCTGGCCTTCAGGCCGATCTTGAGGCGGATGTCGCTGTCGGGTCGCGCGCGATGGGTGAGGAAGGTCTCCTCGCGCGTGAGTTCGAGCTTGACGGTGCCGCCGGCCGCGCGCGCCAGGGCACCCGCGACCATCTCGAAGTTCAGCGGCTCGACGCGGTGGCCGAAGCCGCCGCCGACGAAGGGCTTGACGACGCGGATCGCCGCGCTGTCGATGCCCAGCGTCTCCGCCAGCGTCAGGTGCAGGTAGTAGGGCACCTGAGTGACCGAGTGCACCGTGAGCCGCTCGCGCTCGACGTCCCAGTGCGCGACGGTGGCGTTCGGCTCGATCTGCCCATGCGCGAGTTCGGCGCAGTGGAAGCTGCGCTCCATCACCAGGTCGGCCGAAGCGAAGCCGGCGTCGGTGTCGCCGAAGTCGTGCTCGACCGTGCGCTCGAGATTGCCCGGCTTGTCCAGGTGCAGCAGCACCGCCGAGGGTGCGCGCGCGCTCGCGGCGTCGAAGTATGCGGGCAGCGGTTCGATCTCGACCTCGACGGCGGCCAGCGCGGCGGCGGCGCTGGCCGCATCGACTGCGGCCACGGCAAACAGCGGTTCGCCGCGGTAACGCACGATGTCGCGCGCCAGCGGCCATTCGTTCTGCGCGATCGGGATCACGCCGTAGGGCGCCGCGAAGTCCCGCCCGGTGATGACCGTGCGCACCCCCGGTAGCGCGAGCGCGCGCGTGGCGTCGATGCGCTGGATCACACCGTGCGCGACTGCGCTGCGGCCGATGCGGCCGACCAGTGGGTTCGGGACGGGCAGGTCGGCGGTGTAGTGCGCGGCGCCGCTGACCTTCTCGACGCCGTCGACCAGGGGCTGTCTCTGCCCGATCGAATGAACGGCTGCCCCCGGGCTCGCTGCCCCCAGAGGGGGCGGGTTCGCCTCGGCGGCGGCCCGTCGGGTGACCGGTGGCGCGGCTTCGCGCTGCGGCAAGCGCTCGGCCTTCATCGCACAGCCTCCACGCGAAGATGCGAAGCTGCAGGCTCACCGGCTGCGGCGGCCTGAACCGACTCGACGATCTTGACGTAGCCGGTGCAGCGGCACAGGTTGCCCGCAAGCGCCGCGCGGATCTGCGCTTCGGACGGATGCGGCGCGCGGCGCAGCAGCGCCTCGGCGGCCATCACCATGCCCGGCGTGCAGAAGCCGCACTGCGCGCCCAGGTGTTCGTGGAACGCGCGCTGCAGCGCCGACAGCCGCCCCTGCGTGGCCAGCGACTCGATCGTCTCGATCGCACGACCTTCGACGCTCGCCGCGAGCGTGATGCAGGCCAGCCGCGGTGCACCGTCGACCAGCACAGTGCAGGCGCCGCACTCGCCGCCGTCGCAGCCTTGCTTGGTGCCGGTGAGCAGGAGCTGGTCACGCAGCACCTCGAGCAGCGTCGCGGCGTCGCGCGCGGCCAGCACGTGTTCGCGGCCGTTGACCGTGAGCCTCAGCAGCCGGTTGCTCATCGGGGCGGACCCGCCTTGCGTAGGTCGCGTACCCGCACCGCCTTGCCTTGCGATCGCGGCAGCGTTCCCGGCGCCAGAACCACGACGTCGGCGGTCACGCCGACGAGCGACTTGATGTGGTGCTGCGCATCTTGAGCGAGCGCGTCGAAGCGGTCGGCCGCCACGCCGGGCAGAGACTCGATCTCGACGCGCAGGTGGTCCAGCGCACCCTGGCGCTCGATCACCAGCTGGTAATGCGGCGCCAAGCCGGGCCGCCCCATCAGCACCGCCTCGACTTGCGACGGATAGACGTTGACGCCGCGGATGATCAGCATGTCGTCGTTGCGCCCGGTCACGCGCAGGATGCGCAGGTGCGTGCGGCCGCAGTCGCAGCGCTGGGTCGTCACGCGCGTGATGTCGCGCGTGCGGTAGCGCAGCATCGGCAGCGCTTCCTTGGTCAGTGTGGTGATCACGAGTTCGCCCGCCTCACCTTCGCCCACCGGCGCGCCGCTCTCCGGGTCGACGAGTTCGAACAGGAAGTGGTCTTCCCAGCCGTGCAGGCCGTTGCGGCATTCGCATTCGCAGGCCACGCCCGGCCCCATGATCTCCGACAGGCCGTAGATGTCGAAAGCTTTCAATCCCAGGCGCGCCTGAACCTCATCGCGCATGCCGGCGCTCCAGGGCTCGGCGCCGAACAGGCCGAACGCCAGGCGGCTCTGCCGCAGGTCCACGCCCTGATGCTCGGCGACCTCGGCGATCGCCAGCGCATACGACGGCGTGGCGCAGAGCACACGCGCGCCGAAGTCGACGATCAGGCTGACCTGACGCTCGGTGCCCCCGCCACTCATCGGCACCACCGGGCAGCCCAGCCGCTCGGCGCCCGCGTGCGCACCGAGCCCGCCGGTGAACAGTCCGTAGCCGTAGGCGTTGTGCACCAGGTCGCCGGGGCGCACGCCGATGCCGTACATCGAGCGCGCCATCAGGTCGGCCCAGCGACCGAGGTCGGCCGCGGTGTAGCCCACCACGGTGGGCTTGCCGGTCGTGCCCGACGAGGCGTGGATGCGGGCCAGCGCATCGACGGGCCGCGCGAACAGGCCGAACGGATAGTGGTCGCGCAGATCGTTCTTGACCATGAACGGCAGACCTTGCAGGTCGTCGAGGTGGCGCATCGCGTCAGGGTGCAGGCCGGCGGCTTCGAGCCGCGCGCGCTGCCACGGCACATGGGTCCAGGCGTTGTGCAGCGTGACTCGCAGGCGCTCGAGCTGCAGCGCGGCCAACGCGTCGCGCGACAAGGTCTCCTGCGTGGCGTGCAGGCCTGCGCCTCGCGACGCGGAGAGGGTACGGGTTTCGGTCAGTACGCCCATGTTCATGCCTCCTGGCGACGGGGCACGCCGCGCACCGGCAGGTGCGGCAGCGCGAAGCCCTGGTTGAAACCGGCACGCGTGACCAGCGTGTACTTGAACCACAGTCCCCCCGCAGCCGCCAGCGCTCCCGCCAGCGCCTGCAGCACGCTCGTCGGGCCGTCGGCGAGCGGCCAAGCGAGCGCCACCAGCGCGGCTGCCAGCGGCAGCAGCGTGGCGAGCTTGAACACCATGCCCGCCGCATCGATCGCGGCCAGGGCGCCAGTGGCAGTGCGCACGCGTCGGCGCCACGCGTGCCACAGCGCCACGCGCGCGACCAGCACGAGCGCGAAGTAGACCCACAGGCCGCCTGGCGCGGCACGGGCCGCGCCGAGCAGCAGCCACGCACCCGCCCCCTCGGCGAGCGCGGTGGCGACCAGCAGCGGCACCAGCATCGGCTCGCGCCAGGCTGGGATGCCCTTGGCGGCCTGCAACAGTCGCGCCTGGCAGGCGACGAACACCAATGCGAGCAGTGCGGCGGCCCAGGCAGCACCCGGCACGCCGAACCACGCCGCGGCGATGGCGACGAACAGCAGCGGCGCGACCAGCGCCTCGCGCGACATCCACGAGCGCGCGCCGTGGCGGATGACTCGCCACGATCGCCAAGGCCGCCCGAGTTCGAGCCAGACCGCGAACAGGCCGGATGCAATCATCACGCCACCGGCCGCCAGCAGCCACGCGGGTGAGCCCGCCAGCGCCGCGCACACCACGAGTCCGCTGCCCGCGCCGCCGGCCATGAAGTTGCAGGCAGCGCGCCAGTCCCAGTTCGCCTGCTGCCAGGGGCTCGGGCCGAAGCTCATGTTGCGGTCTCCAACTTGCGGTCCCACAGATAGATCAAGCCGGGGCCGGTGCCGAGCTCCTCGTGCATGCGGAAATGCTGGTTCTGGGCGAGCAGCCGGGACACTGTGCTGTGGGGGTCGTCGAGATCGCCGAACGCAAGCGCTTCGGAGATGCAGGCATTGACGCAGGCCGGCGTCGCATCGGGATCGATGCCCGGCTGCAGGCCGCGCGCCAACCCGTCGTCGATGCGGTCGACGCAGAAGGTGCATTTGGTGGCCACCGCCAGGCGTGTGTCGTCCTGCCGCTTGAGCTCGTGTTCGCTGGCCTGACCGTAGGCGAAGCCGGCGCGCATCGTCTTCGTCCGTGCCTGGTACGGACAGGCCACCGCGCAGTAGGCGCAGCCGATGCAGGCGTCGTAGTCGATCGTGACGATGCCGTCGTCGCGCTTTCGGGTCGCGGTGGTCGGGCAGACCTCGGCGCACGGCGGCTCGTCGCAGTGCTGGCAACCGACCGGCACGAAGGCGCGCTGCACGTCCGGGTAGTCGCCGACCTCGAGGTCGAGCACGCGCCGCCACTGCACGCCGGGCGGTGTGGCGTTGGCGTGCTTGCACGCCGCGGTGCAGGTCTGGCAGCCGACGCAGCGTCGCAGGTCCGCGACCATCGCCCAGCGGGTCATGACAGGGCTCCGCGCGCGGCACGCGCGACCTTCACGCGCACGATGTCGGCGCCTGAACCGGTGGCATCGGTCAGGTCCAGCGACATCGTGGCCAAAGAGTTCATGCTCGCGACGCCGAAGTCCTTGGCCAGCGGCGTGGCCCAGTGGTCGAACTGGCCGATCGCCAGCAGCGTGTCGGGCCGGATGCCCTGGCGCACGACGGCGCGGCCGCGCACCTTGCGCTTGGGCGTCGCGATCTCGATCGCATCGCCGTCGGCGATGCCCAGCTTCTCTGCGGCGCTGCTGTTGATGACCACGCCGCGGTGGCCCGTGATGTTGTCGGCCACCTCGTGCATCAGTTGGTTGCCCGCATTGGCGCCCCAGGCGTACTGCATGCTGCGCGCGGTGAGCAGCCAGAACGGGTAGTCGGCCGCGCGGCCGCCGGTCTGCCCGATGACGGCCTCCCACAGCGCCGGGAAGTCCTTCCACACCGGCAGCCCCTGGTACTCCTTCAGCTGCGTGTCCCACCAGTGCATGCCATGCTCGTGCAGGCGGCGACCCAATTCGGTGCCCACGCGCAACAGGCGTTCCTGGTACGGCAGCTCGAAGCGCAGTCCGTGCTGCTCCATCGTCGGCAGCAGGTACCACTGGCCGCGCGGGAACGGGCGGGTCGCGAAGCCATGTTCCTTCCACCAGTCCAGCCCATGCGCGTCACGACCGTCGCTGACCTCGGCGCTGGCGGCGCGGCACACCGCGTCCCAGATCTGCTCGCGGTCGTGGCGTGCGCGCACGTCGAGCGAGAAGTCGCCGAACTCGCTCGCGAGCGGCACGCCGCCCGCGCCCTTGTTGATCGCCGAGTAGTACTTCTCCGCCAGGCCCGTGCGGTGCGCCAGTTCGGTGGCGATGTCGGTGAAGTCGCGCGAGAGGCCATGCGGCGCCACCGTCGGCTGGCGCAGCGCGAAGCCCTGGTGGTCCCAGAATGACTCCTGGTACTTGGTACCGCCGACGCGCCACAGCTGCAGGCTCTCGAGGTCGGTGGCGTCGGGCAGCAGGATGTCGGCGAAGTGGTTCGTCTCATCGTGGGTGTAGGCGAAGGCGACGACGAAGGGAAAGCGCGCCATCTTCTCGCCCAGCGCCGCGGTGTCCCAGAACGAGATGCCGGGGTTGGTGCGGTAGACGAACCAGACCTCGGGCAGCGTCACGCGCGGCAGGCCGTGCGGCGTGTCGTCGAGGAACAGCCACGAGAAGTGCGTCGGCCCGAGCGCCTGGCTCCACGGCCCGTCGGCGGCCAGCGGCACCATCGTGCGGTAGGCGTTGCGGATGTTGGGCTGCGGCGACCAGCGGCCCTTGTCGGTCGGGTTTAGCGGGTAGTGCATGAAACCGTCGGGCCCGGGCTTGACGCTCTCGTGGCGGTGCGACATCGGCCGGGTCAGGCGGATCGTGGTGCCGATCGTGCCGCCGGGCACTTCGAGCGCGCCGACCAGCGTGGCCATCACGGTGCGCGCCCAGCAGCACTCGAAGCCGCCCCAGCCGTTGTTGACCGTCTTGCCCAGCGTGATGGCCACCGGCCGGTGCGGCAGCGTGCGGCCGTCGATCTCGATCGTGCGCCCGACGCCGGCGTGGTCGATGTATTCGTTGGCGATGCGGCGGATGCGCGTGGCGCTCACGTCGCACACGCCCTCGGCCCACTCGGGGCTGTAGGGGCGCACATGCTCGACCAATCGCGTGAACGCCGCCGTCCCTTCGAGCAGGCCCTCGGCGAGCACGTCGCCGTCCGGGCCGATCTCGACCGCGTCGACCACGAAGCGGCCTTCGAGCGCCTCGACCTTGCCGGGTGCGTCGTGCGGCCGCGCGATGGATGCCTTCTCGTCCCACACCAGCGGCTGGCGGTTCGCGCGGTCGCGCAGGTAGTAGCCGTTCGCGCCGACGAGGTACGGCGACGCGGTGCGTTCGCGCAGGAACGGCAGGTCCAGCCGTTCGCGCGGCAACTCGTGCAGCAGCACGTGGATCAGCGCGAACAGGAAGGCGGCGTCGGTCTTGGGCTTGATCGGCACCCATTCGGCCGAGCAGGCACCAGTGACCGACAGGTGCGGCTCGACCTGCACCCGCTTCATGCCACGCACGCGCGCTGCGGCGTGTCGCGCGACGCCGGTGACGCCGCCCGAGGCTTCGATGTTCGAGCCGCACGAGATCAGGTAGTCGCACAGCGGCGTGTCGGGCGTGACGATGAAGGCGCGGTGCCAGAACTCGCCATACAGGTGCTCGGAGTGGTAGCACTTGACGCCCTGGCCCGAGCCGAAGCCCATGTCCATCGGCCCCCAGGCCGCGAGGAAGGCGGGGAAGGTGCCCATGTACGACTGCGGCGTGCCCGCGCCGCCGAAGCTGGCCGCCACGCGCGGGTAGCCGGATTCATCGATCAACCCGGTTTCGCGCACGCCGGCGAGCTTGTCGGCGATCAGTGTCATTGCTTCGTCCCACGAGATCGGCACGAAGCCCGGATCCTCGTCGCGGCCCTTGCGCGGATTGCTGCGCTTCATCGGCGCGAGCACGCGATGCGGGTTGTTGGTCTTCTGCACCAGGCCGTAGGCCTTGACGCAGACCTTGCCGCCGGCCGGGTGGATGCCCGCGGCGCAAAAATTGGGCTCGACTTCGGTGGCCACGCCGTCCTCGACCTTGACGGTCAGCAGGTCGGGACCGGCGACGCACTGGTAGCAGTACGTCGGGATCTTGTGGACCCCTCGTCCAACGGGTACGTCGGCCGATCCCCCGAGGGGATGCGGGCCGGCTTGGGAGCGGTCCGGCGCTCGGCCCGCTGGCGCGTCTGACACCATCTTCATCGCGCAGCACCCTTCGCCTTCTCGGCCTTCGCCGCAAGCCGCTGCGCAGTCTTGGCGACGTCGACGACGAAGCGTGAATGCTTGCCACGCACGATCGGCTCGACCGTGTCGCTGCCCTCGACCTCGAACACGACGGCACGGCCGTTGACCTCGGCCACGCGCACCGCGAGCGTCACGGTCATGCCCAGCAGGGTCGCGCCGATGTGATCGATCTCCACCCGCGTACCCACCGAGTCCTCGCCGGCATCGAGGTGCTTGAGCAGGAGCTCGCGGCATGTCATCTCGATGTCGCGCACCAGCATCGGTGTCGCGTAGACACGTGCCGCCTCGCCCATGAAGTCGATCGTTCGCGCGCGGTCGACCTCGAACGAGGCCTCGGCGGTGAGTCCGGATTGCAGCGTGGGTTTCATGTTGCTTTGCCTTCTGTGTCAGGGTGTGCCCCACTGCCGCGCCAAGCCCAGCTTCCCGCCACGGATCCGGCTTTGCCGGTCCGTCGGCGGACGGCCCCCTCGGGGGGTAGCGAGCGCAAGCGAGCTTGGGGGCTTCATGTCAATGTCCGAGGTAGGCGTGCTGAACTTTCGGATCACGCAGCAGCTCGGCCGCGCGGCCTTCGGCGACGATGCGGCCGGTCTCCATCACGTAGCCGCGGTCGGCCACCGCCAACGCCGCGCGTGCGTTCTGGTCCACCAGCAGGATGGTCGTGCCTCGCGCCTTCAGCGCCTTGATGTGGTTGAAGATCTCGGTCACGAGCCGCGGCGCGAGCCCCATGCTCGGCTCGTCGAGCAGCAGCAGCCGCGGGTCGGCCATCAGCGCGCGGCCGATCGCCAGCATCTGCTGCTGGCCGCCCGACAGATTGCCGGCATCCTCTTCGCGCTTGTCGCGCAGCACCGGGAACAGCGTCCAGACCGTGTCGATCGCCGCCGCCGCTCCGCGCGCGAACGCACCGAGCAGCAGGTTGTCCTCGACACTGAGTGCACCGAACACCTGGCGCCCCTCGGGCACCTGAACGATGCCGCGTTGCACGCGTTGGCGCGGCGTCTCGCGGCGGATGTCGGCGCCTTCGAAGCGCAGCGTGCCGCCGCTCATCGGTTGCACGCCCGACAGCGTGCGCAGCAACGTGGTCTTGCCCGCGCCGTTGGCACCGACGATCGCCACCAGTTCGCCGGCTCTCACGTCCAGCGCGATGTCGGCCAGCGCCGGGATGCGGCCGTAGCGGCTGCCCAGGGCGCGGACCTCAAGCATCGACGACCTCCGTGGACTCGGCGTCGGCCACGCCGAGATAGGCTTCGATCACCCGTTCGTCGCGCGCCACCTCGGCGGGCGTGCCCTCGGCCAGCTTCGTCCCGCGGTCGAGCACGAGCACGCGGTCCGAGACCTCCATCACCAGGCGCATGTTGTGTTCGACCAGCAGCACCGTCATGCCACCGGCGGCCAGCTCGCGGATCAGCGCGTCGATCTCGCGTGCTTCGGTCTGGTTCAGACCCGCCGCAGGCTCGTCGAGCAGCAGCACCTGCGGCTCGAGCGCGAGTGCGCGCGCGATCTCCAGGCGCTTGAGGGCGCCGTAGGGCATGCTGTCGGCGCGCGCGTCGAGCCAGGCGTCGAGGCCGACGCGGTGCATCAGCTCGCGCGCTGAGGCGCGGCACGCGCGCTCGGAGCGCACCAGCGCCGGCGTGCGCAGCAACGAGGCTAGCAGGTCACAGCGTTCGCGCAGGTGGCGCCCGACCATCACGTTGTCGAGCGCGCTCATGTTGAAGAAGATCTGCAGGTTCTGGAATGTGCGTCCCAGGCCGGCTGTGGCCCACAGGTGCGTCGGCAGCCCGGTGACATCGCGCCCAGCCAGCATGACGCGCCCTGCGTCGGGGTGGTAGATACCGGTCAGCAGGTTCAGCAGCGTGGTCTTGCCCGCGCCGTTGGGTCCGATGATGGCGTGCACCGTGCGCGGTGCCACCTCGAACGACAGGTCGTCGATCGCCTGCAGGCCGCCGAAGCATTTGGCCAGTCCGGAAACCGCGAGGATGCTGGTGGCGGTCATCGTTCAGCGTCTCGATGCCAAGCCCGCCAGGGTCGGCACGATGCCGCGCGGGAAGAACACCATCGTCGTCACCAGCACCGCGCCGAAGACCATCATCTCGTAGTCCTTGAGCACGGTCAGGGCCTGGGGCAGCACGGTCAGCACCACCGCGCCGAGCACGGCGCCCCACACCGAGGCCATGCCGCCGAACACGACCATGATCACCAGTTCGACCGAGTGCAGGAAGGAGGCCTTGGCCGGTGTGATGAAGCCCGCGTAGTGCGCGGTCAGCGCGCCGGCGGAGGCTGCGAACAGCGCGGAGATCACGAACACGACGAGCTTCCAGCGTGCGCTGTCGACGCCCAGCGTCTCGGCGGCGACCTCGGAGCCGTGCAGCGCGCGCAGTGCCCGCCCCACCGGGGAGTCGATCAGGTTGCCCGCCAGCCACACCGCGATCCACAGCGCGGCCGCGGCGATGCCATACCACACGGCTTCGCCGCGCAACGTGCTGCCGGCAAGCACCAGCGGCGGCACCGCCATGCCGTCGGGTCCGCCGGTGATGCGGTCCTCGTTGGTGAGCACGATCGAGACGATCACGCCCAGCCCCAGCGTGGCCATGGCCAGCGTGTGGCCCTTCAGCCGCAGCGTGGGTCGGCCCACCAGCCAGGCCAGGACGCCCACCGCGAGCACCGCCGCGGGCATCGAGGCCCAGACCGGCCAGCCCCAGCGCGCAGCGGCGATCGCGCTGCCGTAGCCGCCGAGCGCGTAGAAGCCGGCGTGGCCGAGGCTGATCTGCCCCGCGTACCCGATCAGCAGGTTCAGGCCGACACAGACGATCGCGTTGAGCGCGACCAGGATCGCGACCTCGTAGAAGTAGTTGTTGGCGAAGGTCAACGGCAGCAGCACGAGCACCAGGGCGAGCGCGCCGAGCTGCGGACCGCGCGGCACCAGCCCGACCACCGCATCAAATGCACGTACCAGCGCGCTTCCAAGCGGACGCCGCGAATCCGGCCTTGCCGGTCCGCTGGCGTCGCCCCCCTTGGGGGGGTGAGCGTGGGCGTGAGAGTCTGCCTGCGCAGACTCGAACGCCTCGCGAACCGCCCGACCTCGGGGAGGGCGTGGACCGCCGAAGGCGCTACGGGGGGGAGTCATACCCTGTCGCTGCGGCGCGCACCGACGAGCCCGCCGGGCAGCAGGAACAGCACCACGAGGATCACCACGAAGGCGATCGCGTCCTTGTACGACGACGAGATGAAGCCCGCGCCCAGCCCTTCGATCAGGCCCAGCAGCAGGCCGCCCGCAATCGCGCCGCCGAAGCTGCCCAGGCCGCCGAGCATCGCCGCGGCGAAGCCCTTCAGCCCCAGCATCACGCCGATGTCGGTCGAGGTGAAGGTGATCGGCGCGGTCAGCACGCCGCCCAGCGCACCGAGCGCGGCGGCCAGCGCGAAACTGGTGCGCATCACGCCGCGGGTGGAGACGCCGACCAGGCGCGCCGCGAGCGGGTTGATCGCGGTCGCGCGCATCGCCTTGCCGTACAGCGTGCGGTTGAAGAACCAGCCCAGCGCAAGCACCGCGAGCGTCGCCCCGGCGAGCACCCACAGGCTCTGCGGCAGCACGGTCGCACCGCCGATCGGAATCGGCTCGCTGCCCGAGAAGGCGGGCAGGGCGTGGATGCGCTTGTCCCACACCAACTGGGCGAGCCCACGCAGGAACAGCGCCACGCCGATGGTGATGATGATCAGCGTGACCACGTCGGCCTGGCCGCGGGCCTGCGCACGCTCGAGTGCCAGGCGTTGCACCAGCAGGCCAACGATCGCGGCACCGAGCACCGCCAACGGGAGCGCCGCCCACATCGGCAGGCCCAGGCCGACCAGAGACACCGCGCTCATGCCGCCGATCATCACGAACTCGCCCTGGGCGAAGTTGATCGCGTGGCTGGCGTGGTAGACGATCGAGAAGCCCAGCGCGACGAGAGCGTAGATGGCGCCGGCGGTCAGCCCCCCGGCGACGTATTGCAGCCAGGAGCCGCCCATCGCGTGCCCGCCGCTGCCATGCCTACTTGACCAGAGACCAGTTGCCGCCCTTGACCTCGAGCATGCGGAAGGCGCTCAGGTCCAGGCCCATGTGGTCGGTGGCCGACATGTTGACCACACCGCCCGTGCCGACGTAGCCCTTGGTGGCCTCGATCGCGTCGCGCACCTTGGCGCGATCGGTGCCGCCGGCGGCCTTGATCGCATCCACCGCGATCATCAACCCGTCCAGCGCGTGGCCACCGAAAGTCGAGACATCGCTCTTGAACTTGCCTTCGTAGGCGTTGCGGTAGCCAGTGACGACAGGCTTCTGTGGGTCGCCGGCGGGCAGCAGGTCCGCCACCAGCAGCGCCGCGGCGGGCAGGCGCACACCCTCGGCCGCGTCGCCCGACAGCTTGATGTACTCCTTGGACGCCACGCCATGCGACTGGTACAGCGGCAGGTTGACGCCGACCTGCTTGTGGTTGCGCGTCACGATCGCCGGGCCCTGGCCGAAGCCGGCATTGAGCACCGCCTGCGCACCGCTGCCCTTGATCTTGGTGAGCTGCGCGGTCATGTCGGTGTCGGCCGCACCATAGGTCTCGTCGGCGACGATCTGCACGCCGTGGTTGGGCGCGACCTTCAGGCATTCGCCGCGCATCGACTTGTCGAAGCCGCCGCTGCCCGAGATGAGCGCCGCCTTGGTGAAGCCGCGCGCCTTCATGTCGACGAAGATCTTGTCGCAGGCCATGCGGTCGGTGTGCGGCGTCTTGAACACCCACTTCTTCACCGGCTCGACGATCACCACGGCGCCCGCGAGCGAGATGAACGGCACACCCGCGGCCTCGGCCAGCGGTACCGCGGCCATCGTGGTTCCCGTCGTCGAGCCGCCGACGATCACGTCGACCTTGTCCTGCTCGAGCAGGCGCTTGGCGAACGTGCGCGCTTTCTCGGCGTCGCCGGCGTCGTCGTAGACGGTCAACTGCAGCTTGCGGCCGAGAACGCCGCCCTCGGCGTTGATCTTGTCGACCTGCATCTCGAGCGTCTTCTGCTCGGGGTCGCCGAGGAACGATGCCGGCCCGGTCACGGACAGGAAGCTGCCGATGCGGATCGGCTCCTGCGCCCAGGCAGGGGCGGCGAGCGCGAAAGGCAGACCCAGCGGCAGCAGCCAGCGGCGGGCGAAACTTCGAACGGATTGGGGATTGAGGCCCATGTGTGTCTCCTGGGAGCCCCTAGAATGAAGGGTGTAAAAGCCATTCTGGTACTGGAATGCGCCTTTTGACTTGATCTGGATCGTCTTCCGACCGTGACCCACCGCGGGAAAACCAGCATGGCAGGGCGCATTGCCCCGCACCCGAAGACCGACGGGCCAGCGGTGCGCGTGCGCGCGGTGCGCCACGCCGACCTGCCCGAGGTGATCGCGCTGGACGCCACCGTGACCGGCCTGCACAAGGCCGACTACTGGCAGCGCGTCTACCGCCGCTATGGCGTCAATGGCCAGGGGCTGCGTCACTTCCTTGTCGCCGTGGCTGGCGCAAGGGTCCTGGGCTTCGTGATCGGCGAGGTGCGCGACTGGGAATTCGGCTCGCCGCCGTGCGGCTGGGTGTTCGCGATCGATGTCGACCCGCGCGCGCGCCAGAAGGGCGTGGGCTCGCAACTGCTTGGGGCGATGCGCGAGCGCTTCGAGCACGTCGGTGTACGCATCCTGCGCACCATGCTGGCCAGCGACAACCAGCTGATCCTGTCGTTCTTCCGCAGCCAAGGCTTGCGCGCGGGGCGCCTGATCCCGCTCGAGCTCGAGATCGGCCCGACATGAATCCCTCCCGAAGCCGCTTCGCGTCTCCCCCCAGGGGGGCCGAGTCCCGCGGCTCCAAGTCGACCTGCGTCGGCTTGGACGGGCCGAGGCGTGGCCGCGTCTCGCGGCCATGCGGCCTGCAAGGCCTGCCAGCGGCCTGGCAAATCCGGTTTCGCGGCGACCGCTTGGTCGCGCTTGTTTCGTGTGTCGCGTTGCGGGTTCCCTGAGATGAAGCTGCAGAAGAACACCCAGCTCGCGCTGTACAGCGTGCTCGAGTTCGCGGCGCGGCCGGGCGAGCTGGTGCCTGCGGTCGAGGTGGCCGTCAAGTATGGCGAGTCGGCGCACCACCTGGCCAAGGTGCTGTCCGACCTCGCGCGTGCGGGCATCGTCGAGTCGGTGCGTGGCGTCGGCGGCGGCTACCGGTTCGTCGCCAACGCACGCCGCCTGACCCTGCTGGACGTGGTCCGTGTGTTCGAGGATCTCGAGTCGGACCCGGCGCCGGCAGGCGCTGGCACGACGCCGGCCGAGCGTGCGCTGCGACAGGTGCTGGCCGAGATCGATCAGACGACCGGCGCGACCCTGGGCTCGATCACGGTGGCGACGATGCTGCGGATGGCGCAATCCGCGTGAGCGGCGGCCGACCGCGCGCTCGCGGCGCCGCGCCGCACACGGCCGGCGCGAGGTGATTGCGGCACACTTGCGGTCCGGCCGGACCGGCACGCGGTCCTTACGGGCTCGGCGCAACGCCTGGGGGGCTCGCGCGGCGCGAAATCGAAGGGCTGGCGTGGCGTTGCGCAACGCCTGCACGGACAAGGGGCCCGGCTCAACGCCTTATTGAATTGAAGGGAAGGGTGCAATTCGCCATGGCGATGGATGACGTCGACTACGAGATCAAGGGCTCCGAGATGCAGTTCGTCGAGGTCGAACTCGACCCCGGCGAGGCGGCCGTGGGCGAGGCCGGCAGCATGATGTTCATGGATGCCGGCATTGGCATGGATACGGTGTTCGGCGACGGCTCGGCGCAGCAGGGCGGCCTGTTCGGCAAGCTGCTCGGTGCGGGCAAGCGGCTCGTCACCGGCGAGTCGCTCTTCACGACGGTCTACACCAACAACGCGTCGACCAAGCTGCGCGTGGCTTTCGCGGCGCCGTACCCCGGAAAGATCGTGCCGATGGATCTGAAGGCGCTCGGCGGCACGCTGATCTGCCAGAAGGACGCCTTCCTCTGCGCCGCGCGCGGCGTGTCGCTGGGCATCTACCTGCAACAGAAACTCGGCGTCGGCTTCTTCGGCGGCGAGGGCTTCATCATGCAGAGGCTCGATGGCGACGGCATGGCGTTCGTGCATGCCGGCGGCACCGTGGTCAAGCGTGAACTCGAGCCTGGTCGGACCCTGTTCATCGACACCGGCTGCGTCGTGGCGTTGACGCCCAACGTGAACTTCGAGATCCAGTACGTCGGCAAGATCAAGACGGCGCTGTTCGGCGGCGAGGGCCTGTTCTTCGCCAAGGTCACCGGGCCGGGCACGGTGTGGCTTCAGACCCTGCCGTTTTCGCGCCTGGCCTCGCGCGTGTTCGCAGCGGCGCCCCAGCGCGGTGGCTCTCGCGAGGAAGGCTCGGTGCTCGGCGGCATCGCCGGCGGCGGGCTGCTGGGCGGCATCCTCGGTGGCGACGACGAGTAGCACCACGCGCTGCCTGCTGGTGGCCCTCGCGCTCGCCGCCATTGGCTCGGTGGCGCGCGCGGGCGCGGATGCAGCCGCGACGGTTCATCTCGATGCGCTGACCTGGGTCGAGTTGCGAGAGCGCATCGCTGCCGGCGCGACGATCGCCCTCGTGCCGATCGGCGGCACCGAGCAGAACGGACCGCACATGGTGCTGGGCAAGCACAACGCGCGCGCACGCTGGCTGGCCGAGCGGATCGCACAACGCCTGGGCAACGCGCTCGTCGCACCGGTTGTGGCCTATGTGCCTGAAGGCGCGATCGATCCGCCGGCAGCGCACATGCGCTGGCCGGGCACGCTCAGCATGCCGGGTGCCGCCTTCGAGTCGATGCTCGAAGCGACGGCGCTGAGCCTGGCGCGCGCCGGCTTTCGCGACGTCGTCCTCCTCGGCGACCATGGGGGCTACCTGGGCAGCCTCGACCATGTGGCCGCTCGCGTGAACGGCGCGAAGCGGACGCCGCCGGTTCACGTCCACGCGCTCGGCGAGTACTACCGCGCGTCGTCGAGTGGTTTCGACCAGATGCTGCGCGAGCGCGGATTCAGTGATGCGCAGATCGGCCGCCATGCCGGGCTGTCCGACACCGCGCTCGCATTGGCGGTCGACGAGGCCCTGGTGCGGCCGGCGGCCATGGCGGCCGCGCCGGTAGCGGGCAACGGCGTGCAAGGTGATCCTCGTCGCGCGACGGCCGAACTCGGCCGCGCCGGTCTCGAACTGATCGTCGAGGCGAGCGTCGCGGCGATCCGGCAACGCACGCGGCGTGGACAATAGCGACCCCATTTCAGGGTCGGGGAGCAAGGACGATGAACCGGAGTTGGTCACGCGCGGGTGGCGTCTTGGTGATGGTCGGCGCGGCGGGGGCCGTCGCGTGGACGGGGCTGGCGGCTCCGCGCGCATCGGCCCAGGCGAGACCGGCCGCGAGCGCGCCTTCCGTGCCTGCTTCCGCGCCGGTGATCACCCCGGTGGCGACCGTTCCGGGCATGCCACCGGTGCCCGAACGCATGAACCTGTACAGCGAAGCCGCGGCCGGCAAGCTCAGCGCCGCCGTGGCTGGCGATCTCGAACGCGTCTACGTGCCAAACCTTCGCGCGGGCGATGTCTATGTCATCGACCCGCAGGCGATGAAGGTCGTCGACCGGTTCAGGGTGGGCATCGGGCCGCAGCACATCGTGCCGTCGTGGGACATGCGCACGCTGTGGGTGACCAACAATGCCGAGGGCCGTACCGACGGCAGCCTGACGCCGATCGACCCCGCGACGGGCAAGCCAGGCAAGCCGATCATGGTCGACGACCCGTACAACATGTACGCCACGCCAGACGGAAAGTCCGCCATCGTGGTGGCCGAGGCACGCAAGCGCCTGGACTTCCGCGACCCGAAGACGATGGCGCTGCAGTTCGAGATCGCCGTGCCGGGCTGTCCCGGCGTCAACCATGCCGACTTCTCGATCGATGGGCGCTACGCGATCTTCACCTGCGAGTTCGCCGGCACGCTCGTGAAGATCGACCTCGTGCAGCGCAAGGTCATGGGGTACTTGAAGCTCGTGATGCCCACGACCCGCTTCAAGGTCGTGCCTCTCAAGCCGGGACAGACATGGTCGCCGGGTGCGACCGAACTGTGCACCGTGACCAAGGGCATGCCGCAGGACATCCGCATTGCCCCCGATGGTCGCCGCTTCTACGTGGCCGACATGCATGCGGACGGCGTGCACATCGTTGACGGCGATGCCTTCACGCAGGTCGGCTTCATCGCGACCGGCGTCGGCACGCATGGGCTGTACCCGAGCCGAGATGGCAGGCAGCTGTACGTGGCCAATCGCGGCGCGCACGAGATCCACGGGCCGAAGAACGGCAACGGCAGCGTGACCGTGATCGACTTCGCGACCGAGAAGGTCGTTGCGCGCTGGGGCATCCCCGGCGGCGGCAGCCCCGACATGGGCAATGTCAGCGCCGACGGCAGGTACCTGTGGCTTGCCGCGCGCTACGACGACGTGGTCTATCGCTTCGACACCCGCAGCGGCGACGTACAGCAGGTCAAGGTCGGGGCCGAGCCGCACGGCCTGACCGTGTGGCCGCAGCCAGGCCGCTACTCGCTCGGTCATACCGGCAACATCCGCTAGCCATGGCGTTCGGGCTCATCATCGTCGGCGACGAAATCCTCTCGGGCAAGCGCCGCGACGGTCACTTGCCGAAGGTGATCGAGCTGCTGGGCGCGCGAGGCCTGGCCCTTGCATGGGCACGCTATGTCGGCGACGACCGCGCGCTGATCACGCAGGCCTTGCGGCATGCGTTCGCGAGCGGCGACGTGGTGTTCTGCTGCGGCGGCATCGGCGCGACGCCCGACGACCACACACGCCAGTGCGCGGCGGACGCACTCGGGCGCGAACTCGCGCTGCACCCGCAGGCCAGGGCGCTGATCCTCGAGCGCATGCGCGACGTCGCGCGCGAACGAGGGGAGTCGTATGAGCCCGAGCGCGCCGACAACGTGCACCGGCTGAACATGGGCGTGTTCCCTGCCGGCGCCGAGATCATCGCCAACCCGTACAACAAGATTCCCGGATTCTCAATCGCAGACGTTCACTTCGTGCCCGGTTTTCCGGTGATGGCGCACCCGATGATCGAGTCGCTGCTCGACACGCGCTACCGCGCACTGCACGGCTCGCAGGTCGTGTCCGAGCGCTCGCTGATCGTCTTCGGCGCGATGGAGGCGTCGCTGACACCGTTGATGGAGGCCATCGAGCGCGACCACGCAGGCGTGCGGATCTTCAGCCTGCCCAGCGTCGACCACCCGCAATACGGGCGCCACATCGAGCTCGGGGTCAAGGGCGCGGCCTCGGCCGTCGATGCGGCCTATGCGTCGCTGCGCGCGGGCCTGCAGTCTCTCGATATCGCCCTGGGCCCCGAGCTGGTGCGCTGACGCTCATCATTTCGCCCACGAATGGTGCAATCCGGAGCCCCGAAAAGGGGCGCCATCTCATGCTGTAGCGATGGCCAGCCGGATCGATGCGCACCGGTCTCGGGCATGCTTTCTGCTAGATTGCTTGCGCTTAACCGTTTCCTCCCCCCAACCAAACCAGACCAAGCCAGGAGAGCCTGATGGCCAGCAAGACCGTTGCCGACGTGATGAAGATGGTGAAGGACAACGACGTGAAGTTCGTCGATTTCCGCTTCACCGATACGCGCGGCAAGGAACAACATGTCACGGTACCGGTGTCGCACTTCGACGAGGACAAGTTCAGTGCCGGCCACGCCTTCGATGGCTCGTCGATCGCCGGCTGGAAAGGCATCGAGGCGTCGGACATGCTGCTGATGCCCGATCCGAACACGGCCAACATCGACCCGTTCTACGAGGAGCCGACGCTGTTCCTGTCGTGCGACGTGCTTGAACCCGGCGACGGCAAGCCCTACGAGCGCGATCCCCGCTCGCTGGCCAAGCGGGCCGAGGCGTACCTCAAGAGCAGCGGCATTGGTGACGCCGCGTACTTCGGTCCCGAGCCCGAGTTCTTCATCTTCGACCAGGTGCGCTGGAACGTCGACATGTCCGGCTGCTTCGTCAAGATCGATTCCGAGGAAGCGTCCTGGAGCACAGGCGACAAGATCGAGGGTGGCAACAAGGCGCATCGGCCGTCGGTCAAGGGCGGCTACTTCCCGGTGCCCCCGGTCGACAGCCTGCAGGACATGCGCAGCGAGATGTGCTTGCTGCTCGAGCAGATGGGCATTCCGGTCGAGGTGCACCACCACGAGGTGGCCGGCGCCGGCCAGTGCGAGATCGGCACCAAGTTCTCGACACTCGTTCAGCGCGCCGACTGGCTGCAGTTGCAGAAGTACATCATCCACAACGTTGCCAACGCGTACGGCAAGACCGCGACTTTCATGCCCAAGCCTGTCGTCGGCGACAACGGCAGCGGCATGCACGTGCACCAGTCGGTGTGGAAGGGCGGCAAGAACCTGTTCGCCGGCGACGGCTATGCCGGCCTGTCGGAGTTCGCGCTGTTCTACATCGGCGGGATCATCAAGCATGCTCGCGCGCTCAACGCGATCACCAACCCCGGAACCAACAGCTACAAGCGCCTGGTGCCAGGCTTCGAGGCGCCCGTGAAGCTGGCGTACTCTTCACGCAACCGCTCGGCATCGATCCGCATCCCCTACGTGCCCAATCCCAAGGGCCGGCGCATCGAGGTGCGGTTCCCGGATCCGACGTGCAATCCGTACCTCGGTTTTGCCGCCATGCTGATGGCCGGCATCGACGGCGTGGAGAACAAGATCCACCCTGGCGAGGCCGCGACCAAGGACCTGTATCACCTGCCGCCGGAAGAGGACGCAAAGATCCCGACCGTGTGCCACAGCCTGGACCAGGCGCTCGAGTGCCTCGACAAGGACCGCGCATTCCTGACCAAGGGCGGGGTGTTCACCGATACCTATCTCGACGCCTACATCGAGCTCAAGACCCAGGAGGTCACGCGGTTCCGGATGACGACCCATCCGGTCGAGTTCGACATGTACTACAGCCTCTGACAGGGGCCGACCGGGCAACTGGTCACGCAATCGAGGGGCGGCGCGAGCCGCCCTTCGTCGTTTGGGTCGGCGGCGCTGCGTCACAATGCGTTGCATGGCCATGCGCGCAATTGCAACCGTCCTCACCCTGCTTGCCGGCACCAGTTCGCTGGCCCAGGGCAGCACGGTCTATCGCTGTCCGGGGCCGCCGGTGCTCTACACCGACCAGATCACTGCACAGGAGGCCAAGGACCGCGGCTGCCGCACGATCGAAGGCGCCCCGATCACGATCGTGGCGCCACCGCGTCCGCGGCCGCAGGCCGGCGCGGCGTCGGGCGCGCGCGGCGAAGGCGAGGGCAAGGTCGATTCGCGCGAGCAGCGCGCGCGTGACAGCGATGCGCGTCGCATCCTCGAGGCCGAACTCAAGCGCGAGGAGGCCGCGCTCGCGGCCCTGACGCAGGAGTTCAACAACGGCGAGCCCGATCGCCGAGGCGACGAGCGCAACTTCGCTCGTTATCAGGAGCGGGTCGAGGAGATGCGCAGCGCCATCGCACGCAAGCAGGCCGACATCGCGGCGCTGCGGCGCGAGTTGGCCAAGCTGCCACCCGCCCGGCCGGAGTGACGCCGCCGTTCGACGGTCAGACCCCGACGGCGGCCGGCTTCAGCGGGCTGGCCGCCTTCGACCTGCTGGCCACCCTGGTCGCGCTCGTGCGGCCCGATGGTCGCGTGCTGTACGCCAACGCGAGCTTCGAGAACCTGCTCGGCGTGGCGCGGCGCAACCTGATCGGCTCGACGCTGACCGACTGGTTCGTCGAGCCGCAGGGCCTGTGTGAAACGCTCCTGGCGGTGGCCGACAACCGCATCGCCACGGGTCGTTTCGAGGCCACGCTGCGGCGCCCGCCCGGCGTCGCCCCCGAGCTGATGCCGGTGCACGTGATCGTCAACCAGACCGACAGCGCCGAGCGCGTGCTAGTGGAGATGATCGAGATCGAGCAGCAGACGCGCCAGGACCGCGAGGAGCGCCTGATGGCCCAGGCGCAGGCCAACCGCGAGCTGCTTCGCAACCTGGCGCACGAGATCAAGAACCCGCTGGGCGGCATCCGCGGCGCGGCCCAGTTGCTGGCCATGGAGTTCGAGCAGAAGCCCGAACTGGCCGAGTACACCGATGTCGTGATCGCCGAAGCCGACCGGCTCCAGCTGCTCGTCGACAGGCTGCTCGCGCCGCACCGGCGTCCGCACGTGGTCGCCGACGTCAACATCCACGAGGTCTGCGAGCGCGTGCGTTCGCTGGTGCTTGCCGAATGGCCACGCGGGCTCACGGTGCAGCGCGATTACGACACGTCCCTGCCCGAGTTCCGCGGTGACCGCGAACAGTTGATCCAGGCCGTTCTGAACATCGCACGCAATGCCTGTCAGGCGCTGTCCGAGCGCATCGCCGCCGGTGACGCCCAACTGCGGCTGCGAACCCGCGCGGCACGCCAGCTCACGATCGGCAAGCAACGCTGGCGACTGGCACTCGAATTGCATATCGAGGACAACGGGCCCGGCGTGCCCGAGGCGATCCGCGACCGCATCTTCTACCCGCTGGTGACGGGTCGCGAGGGCGGATCGGGCCTCGGTCTCACGCTGGCGCAGACTTTCGTGCAGCAGCATCAGGGCACGATCGAATGCGATAGCGCGCCCGGACGCACCGTGTTCACGGTTCTGATACCGTTGCCCTGAAAGGCCGATCTCGCGCATGAGAGACATCTGGGTCGTCGACGACGATCAATCGATCCGCTTCGTACTGGAAAAGGCCCTCGCGCGAGAGCAGTTCGCGGTGCGCAGCTTCGCCAACGCCCGCGACGTGCTCGGCGCGCTCGACGACGATGAGCCACAGGTGCTGGTCAGCGACATCCGGATGCCCGGCGGCTCCGGCCTCGACCTGCTGGCCAAGGTCAAAGAGCGCCTGCCCGGGCTGCCCGTGATCGTGATGACGGCGTACTCGGACCTCGACAGCGCCGTCTCCTCGTTCCAGGGCGGCGCGTTCGAATACCTGGCCAAGCCGTTCGACGTTCCCAAGGCGGTCGAACTGATCCGCCGCGCGGTCGAGGAAAGCTTGCGCGAAGCCGTCGCCGTCGAACGCTCGAGCGAGGCGCCCGAAATCCTCGGCCAGGCGCCGGCGATGCAGGACGTGTTCCGCGCCATCGGCCGCCTGTCGCAAAGCCAGGTCACGGTGCTGGTGACCGGCGAGAGCGGATCCGGCAAGGAACTCGTCGCGCGCGCGCTGCACAAGCACAGTCCGCGCGCAGGCGGGCCGTTCGTCGCGATCAACACGGCGGCGATTCCGAAGGATCTCCTCGAGAGCGAACTGTTCGGCCACGAACGGGGCGCCTTCACCGGCGCGCAGACGACGCGCCGCGGCCGCTTCGAGCAGGCCGACGGCGGCACGCTGTTCCTCGACGAGATCGGCGACATGCCGTTCGACCTGCAGACGCGATTGCTGCGCGTGCTGTCGGACGGCCAGTTCTACCGCGTCGGTGGCCACCAGCCGCTCAAGAGCAACGTGCGCGTGATCGCGGCGACGCACCAGAACCTCGAGCGACGTGTGCGCGACGGGGCGTTCCGGGAGGATCTGTTTCACCGCCTCAACGTGATCCGGCTGCGCCTGCCGCCGTTGCGCGAGCGGCGCGAGGACATCCCGCTGCTCGCGCGCCAGTTCCTGCAGAAGAGCGCGAAGGAACTCGGCGTCGAGGCCAAGCGCCTGTCGGACGACGCGATGGCCAAACTCGCGGCCTTCGATTTCCCGGGCAACGTGCGCCAGCTCGAGAATCTTTGCCACTGGCTCACGGTGATGGCGCCGGCGCAGGTGGTTCAGGCCAGGGACTTGCCGCCCGAGGTGCATGCCGCGCCCGCCGGAGCGGCGGCGCCCGAGACCGTGGTTTCGCCAGCGGCCAGCGGCGAAGCCGTCGTGCCCGCGACGACGGTGGCGGTTGCGCCGGCCGTGGCCGGTGGTGGCTGGCTCGCCGACCTCGAGCGCGAAGCGCGCTCGCTGCTCGACGCGGGCGCGCCCGAGGTGTGGGACACCCTGACGCGTCAGTTCGAAGCCAAGCTGATCGTGACCGCGCTGGGCACGACACGGGGCCGCCGCATCGAGGCCGCACAGCGGCTTGGCATTGGCCGCAACACGATCACGCGAAAGATCCAGGACCTTGGCCTGGACGATTGAGCGTCTTCAGGCTGCGGCGTCCTCCAGCCGCAGCCAGACCGGCGCGTGATCGCTTGGCCGTTCGTTCTTGCGCGGCGCCTTGTCGATCGTGCACTCACGCACGCGTTCCTTCAACACCTCGCTGACCAGCACGATGTCGATGCGCAAGCCCTGGTTCTTGCGGAACGCAAGATTGCGGTAGTCCCACCACGACCATGACTTGGGCGGCTGCTCGAAGAGGCGGAAGGCGTCCACCAGGCCCAGCGCGACGAGTTGCCTGAAGTGGCCGCGCTCCTCGTCGGTGCAATGGATCTGCCCGGCCCAGGCCGCCGGATCGTGCACGTCCCGATCCTCGGGCGCGATGTTGAAGTCGCCCAGCAGCACCAGTTCGCGGTGCGCCGACAGCTCCTCGCGCAGCCAGTCGCGCAGCGCGCGCAGCCACTGCATCTTGTATTCGAACTTGTCGGTGCCGGGTGCCTGGCCGTTCGGAAAGTAGCCGCCGACGATGCGCAGCCCGTCGACGGTGCCGGTGATGACGCGTGCGCTCTCGTCGGCGAAGCCGGGGATGTTGCGCACGATGTCGGTGGCGGCCGCTTTCGACAGCAGGGCCACGCCGTTGTAGGTCTTCTGGCCGAACCACTGCACCTGGTAGCCCGCCGCCTCGATCTCGGCATGCGGGAACTTGTCGTCGGTGAGCTTGGTTTCCTGCAGCACCATCGCATCGGGTTGCTGCACGGCGAGCCAGTCGAGAAGCTGCGGCAGGCGCACGGCGAGCGAGTTGACGTTCCAGGTCGCGAGTTTCATGCGTGCTTGACCAGTTCGCCGCCGCGCACGATGACGTTCAGGTGCCGGCCGCTCGCGGCGAGCAGGCCGATATCGGCGAGCGGGTCGCCGTCGACCACCAGCAGGTCGGCGCGCGCGCCCACCTTCACGCAGCCGATCCGGCCGTCCATCAGCATCATCTCGGCCGCGGTCGACGTGGCCTGGCGCAGCAGTTCGAGCGGCGTGAACACCTCGCGGCGCAGCGCGAACTCGCGGCACTGCTGCGTGTACGTGCTGCCCAGCAGATCGGTGCCGTAGACCACCTTGACGCCGGCCGCGCGCATCAGGTCCAGCCCCGAGATCGCCTGCTTCACGGCAAATTCGGCCTTCTCCTGGCTCTGCGGCGGGAAGCCCAGTTCGCGCCCGAGTTCGACCAACGCATGGATCACGACCATCGTGGGCACGATGAACGCACCGCGCGCGGCAACGAAGGCAGCGGTTTCGGCGTCGATCAGCGTGCCATGCTCGATCGCGCGCACGCCGAACTCGACGCAGCGCCGCACCGCGCTGGCCGGGTGGCAGTGTGCCGAGGCATAGCTGCGGCGCTCGACGCACTCGCCGACGATCGCGCGGATCTCGTCTTCGCGGTACTGGTTCATCCAGATCGGGTCGGTCGGCGAGGCCACGCCGCCCGAACCCATCAGCTTGATGCAGTGCGCGCCCTGGCGCAGTTGCTCGCGCGCCTGCTTCAGGCACTCGTCGACGCCGTCGGCCATGACCGAGAACATGTTGGACTCGACGCAGGCACAAGCCGGCGCGTAGCGTGGCGCGACGTCGATCTGGCGGATGTCGCCGTGCCCACCGGTCATCGACAGGATCTTGCCGGCGTAGAGGAAATGCGGCGCGCGGATCAGGCCGTCGGCCGCGGCCTTGTACAGCGAGTAGTTGCCGCCGCCGATGTCGCGCACCGTGGTGAAGCCGCAGTCCAGCGCATGGCCCAGCATGCGCGCGGCATGCGCGGTGCGGTAGGCCTCGCCATGCGCTTCCATCCGCGCCACGGCCACGTCGCTGGCGAAGGCGTGCACATGGGCGTCGATCAGCCCGGGCATCAGCGTGCGGCCGGCCACGTCGATCACGCGCGTGCCGTCGCCGGCCTTCAGCGGCTGTGACGAGATTTCCTGGATCACGCCGTCGGCCACGCGCAGCCACTGGCCATCGGCACAGTCGGCGCTCGCGCCGTCGAAGACGCGTGCGTTCTTGAACAGCAGCGAGTTCATGCGGTGTGACTCAAACGTGCGCTACTGCGAGCCCACCGAGCACCAGGCCGACGCCGGCCATGCCGAACATCACCCACTCGAGCCACTTGCGCCGGGTCAGCAGCGCGATCGCGGCCATCGCGATTGACACTTGCAGTGCGGTCGTGGCCTGGGCCCAGCGGTGGTGCAGGTGCATCTCGGCATCCGACCTCGAATCCCAATCCTTGGCCTCGGCCTCGAGCTTCTGTGCGTCCTTCTGGATCTCGGCCTTCTCCTTCTTGTAGCGCTCCACCTCGTTGCGGTAGAAGCCCTTGCGCTCCTCGGTGTTGACGATCTCCACCGACAGCTCGGCCAGGTTCTGCTTGTTGCTCTTGGCCTGGTAGTAGTTCCACTGGTTCGACGCCTCGGTCTTCTTGATCGCGGCGTTGTTCTTGAACAGGCCGGCGTTGGCCTGGGTGGAGCCGCCCATGTAGGAGAACAGCGCACCGACGGTGGCGATGATCGCAGTGGTGACCGCGATCGTTCCCGAGAAACTGTCGCGGTCGCCGTGCTGCGCGGCATGTTCGAGTTCGTGATCGTGGGGGCCGTGGACATGAAAACCGGCTCCGGACATGCTTCAGTGCTCCTGGGGTTGACGTTGATAGGTGACGAAAGCGTAGCGCGTGCCGTCGCCGGCCACATGCGCTTCGCGTGACGATTCGGTGAAGCCCGCGAAGGCGGGGAAGTGGGCGTCGGCGCCGTCGAAGGCAGTGTCGATCTCGGTGAGCACCAGCTCGTCGGCGCGCGGCAGCGCCAGCGTATAGAGCTCGCCACCGCCGATCACGAAGGCCTTGGGCGCGTCGGCCACGAGGGCGAGTGCCTCATCCAGCGACGCTGCGCGTTCGGCACCCGCCGCGTGCCATGTGGCACTGCGTGTGACCACCACGTTGCGCCGCCCGGGCAGCGGCCGGAAACGTGCAGGCAGCGAGTCCCAGGTCTTGCGGCCCATGATGACGGGGCAGCCCATCGTGATGCGGCGGAAGTGCGCCTGGTCCTCGCGCTCGTTCCAGAGCAGCCCGCCGCGGCGGCCGATGGCCAGCCGGCGATCGACGGCGGCGATGAGCGCGAGCGTGGTCGTCATGGGCGCGCATTGTCGCCGCGCGAGCGCGTGGCCGATGCGATCGCCGCGGCGATGAACAGGGCCGCCACCCAGTCGGTTGCGCGCGGCACCTCGCTGACGACGAACGTCGCCGACGCGACGCCCACCAGCGGCACGGCCATCAGCGAGAACGTGCTGGCCTGCGGTGTCAGAGCGCGCGCCAGCCCGAACCAGATGGCCTGCGAGATGCCGAAGTTGACGACCGTGCCCCAGACCATGGCGGCCCACATCGTGTCGCTCCACGCGTCGATGGCGGGCAGCGGCTCGGCGGTGGCGGCCAGCACCACGAAGATCACGCCACCGAGCGCCATCATCCACACCGTGACCGCTTCGGGCGACAGGTCGATCGCACTGCGGCGAAGCAGCAAGGTGCCCAGGGCCCAGCTTGCGGCGGCTGCCTGCAACCACAGCACGCCGGTGGGCCGTCCCGCCAGCGTGGTCAGTTCCTGCGCACCGAGCAGCGCCACGGCGACCAGCGCGCAGGCCGACGCAGCCCAGGCGCCGCGCGTGAGCGGCTGGCGGAACAGCGCCGCGCCCAGCAGCACGGTCCACACCGGCATCGTGAACGCGAGGATGCCCGCGCGACCCGCCGGCAACAGCGTCAGTCCGATGATCGAGCACAGATGCCAGCCGACGATGTTGGGCAGTGCCAGCGCGAGCAGCGGGGCCCACTGGTCGCGCCGTGGCGCGAGCCGCGCACCGCGGGCGGCGACCCAGGCGCCCAGCAGCACGACGCCACCGCACATCGTGATCGCGCGGAACCACAGCGGGCCGACCTCGCGCAGCGAGAGCTTCATCATCGGCCAGTTGCAGCCCCACAGGACCGTCAGGACCGCCAGCAGGGTCAGTTGGCGGCGCGTGATCATCGGCGGGCGATCGACACGGCGATCCCGGCCACGATCAGCGCAAAGGCCAACGCGTGGTAGGGCTGGGGCGCCTCGCCCAGCAGCCACACCGACAGCAGCGCGGCGAACAGGGGCGACAGGTTGGCGAAGAAGGCCGCCATCGCAGGTCCTGCGGTGGCCACGCCCAGGCCCCAGCAGCGGTAGGCGATGAGCGACGGCCCGATCGCCACATAGGCCAATGCCGTCCAGACCGCGGCGCTGTGCCAGGCCACGGGCGCATGCGCGGTGAGGGTGGCCTCCATCGATGCCGCGCTGCCGGCCGCCAACAGCCCGAACAGCGATTGCAGGAAGAGGAACTCGGCCCAGTTCCAGCGCTGTCGCTCGGGCGGGCGCAGCCAGGCCGGCGGCCGTGCCAGCAGCCAGCTGTACAGCGCCCAGCCAACCACGGCGAGCAGCATGTAGGCGTCGCCGATCACGAAGTGCACGTCGGCCAACGCGCCCCACGCGCCACGCGTGACCACCGTCAACACGCCGGCCATCGACAGCAGCGCGCCCAGGCCCTGTCGGCGCGTCGGGTGCACCCCGAACAGCAGCGTGCCCACGAGCAGCATCCACACCGGCATCGAGGCGTTGATCAGGGTGACGTTCAGCGGCGTCGAGGTCACGAGCGCCAGGTATTGCAGGGCATTGAACAGGCCGACACCGAAGGTGCCCACCGCGACCAGGTAGGGCCAGGCACGCGCGATTGCTGGCAGGTCGCGCGCGACCCGCCAGGCGAGCGGCGCGAGCAGCAGCGCGGCGAAGACCCAGCGCAGGAGGTTCAGCGCCATCGGCGGCACCTGTCCCACCAGCATTCGGCCGACGATGGCATTGCCGGCCCACAGCAGGGGCGGCAGGGTCATCAGAGCGGCTGCGCGGGGCGACAGCGCGACGCTCATGCGGGCATCAGCGCACCACACTGCCAGCAGCTGTCGAACGGACCGTCGATGCGCTCGCCGCAGCCCGGGCACAGCCACCGGCGCCAGACCGGACGCCGCAGGTCGGCCAGCAAGGTGCGCGCACGCTCGAGTTGCTCATCGTCGTGGACCCAGACCTCCGGCAGCGCCTGGTCGGGCGGGATCTCGCCTGCGATGCCGCTGGCGAAATAGCGCTGTACGCTCGCCTCGATGCCGGCCTGGCCGAGCAGGTCGGCCCACAGCGTAGCCAGCGCGGCATTGGGGGCCTGGATCAGTTTGCGCATGGGTGCCCGTGTCGGATCCGGCATCCTGCCATGCCGCGCGGCATGGCGCACGGCGCCGGGTGCCCGGCACGCAGCAAGGCAAAGCGGGTTCGCATAAGCTCACAGGTCCAGAAGGAGACGACGCATGCCCCGTGCCATCCAGATCGCTGCCACCGGCGGCCCCGAAGTCCTGCAACTCGTCGACGTGCCTGTCGGTGAGCCCGGTCCCGGCGAGATCCGCATCCGCCACCACGCCTGCGGCCTGAACTACATCGACGTCTACCACCGCACCGGCCTGTACCCGTTGAAGCTGCCGCATGGCATCGGCATGGAAGGCGCGGGCATCGTCGAGGCGGTGGGCGAGGGCGTCACGCACCTGAAGGTGGGCGATCGCGCCGCCTACGCGAGCCAGCCGCCGGGCTCGTATGGCGAGGCGCGGGTGATGCCGGCCAAGACGGTGTGCAGGCTGCCCGAGGGCATCGCGTTTGACACCGCCGCGGGCATGATGCTCAAGGGGCTGACGGTGCAGTACCTGCTCAAGAAGACGCTGCCTGCCGAGGGCCTCGCGCGAGGCGACTTCGTGCTCTGGCACGCCGCGGCCGGCGGCGTCGGCCTCATCGCGTGCCAGTGGGCCAAGGCACTGGGCTACCAGCTGATCGCCACCGCGGGCAGCGCAGAGAAGTGCCGGCTCGCGCTGGACCATGGTGCGGCGCATGCGATCAACTACCGCAACGAGAACTTCGTCGAGCGCGTCAAGGCGGTCACCGGTGGCAAGGGGGTCAAGGTGGTCTACGACTCGGTGGGCAAGGACACCTTCGAGGGATCGCTCGATTGCCTGCGGCCCTTCGGCCTGCTCGCCAGCTTCGGCAATGCCAGCGGCCCGGTGGCCCCGTTCGCGCCGGGACTGCTTGGTCCCAAGGGCTCCCTGTACATGACGCGCGCCACGCTGTTCACCCATATCGCCACCCGCGAGGCGACGCAGGCGATGGCCGACGACCTCTTCGGCGTGGTCGGCAGCGGGGCGGTCAAGATCCGGATCGACCAGCGCTATCCGCTCTCGGAGGTGGCGCAGGCGCACCGCGATCTCGAGGCGCGCAAGACCACCGGGTCGACGGTACTGATTCCGTAGCGCGCGGTGCGCGCTGTCAGCGCGCGACCGCTGCGCGATAGGCGTGCCACGTGGCGTGCCCGAGCACCGGTGCGATCAGCACGAGCCCGGCGAACCAGGGCAGCATCGCGACGACCACCAGCACCGTGATGAGCGCGCCCCACTGCAGCATCACGGCGGGCTGCGCGAGCACCAGCCGCAAGCTGGTGAGCCCCGCGGTGACCGCATCGACGGGCCGGTCGAGCAGCATCGGGATCGAGATCGCCGAGACGGCGAAGATGAGTCCTGCGAACACGCCGCCCACCGCGAGGTAGGCGACGATGAAGCCGAGGTTCTCGGGATCGAGCAGCGCGAGCAGCGAGCCCTTGAAGTCGGGCATGCCGTCGAAGCTGACCGCGAACACGACCAGCGCAGCGCGGCCCCACAGCATCTCAAGCACCAGCAGCACGAAGCCGAAGATCGCCAGCGGCCCGAGCCGCGCCTCGAAGGCGAGCAGCGAATCGCCGAACTCGGGCGTCTCGCCGGCTTCGAGCTTCTGACTGACGCGGTACAGGCCCAGGCACAGGAACGGCCCCATCAGCAGGAAGCCTGCGGCCAGCGCGAGCACATAGGCCGGCGCGTGCTCGTAGACCGCGAGCAGGGCCCAGCCCATCACCATGAACGTGGCGCCGTAGAACACGCCGATGAAGGGGGCGCGAGCGAAGTCGCGCGCGCCGCGTGCCAGCCAGCGCCAGGGGTCGCCCACGTCGAGCGGCTGAAGCACAACGTGCTGTGACGCAGCTGCGGCCGCGCTCGCGTCGGTCGGGGTCGGTTCGCCGGGGTTGGGCATCGGGCCTCCTGCGTCAGGGTCAGTCGTCATCGTCGTCGCGCGGATGGCGGCTGCGCCACATCGATCGCAGCAGGGCGACACCGCCGAGCCCCGCGCCAACATACCCGATGAGGCCGAACGCCGGCAGACCGAGGAGGGTCGGCCCGCCGCCGACGGTCATCACGATCGACGAGCCGACGATCAGCGCGGCGATCACCAGCGCCAGGGCCACGCGATCGGCCGCACGGTTCAACTGGTCGCTGACGCGACGCAGGTGCGCGACCTCGATGGCCACCTGCACGTGGCCCTGGCGGGCGCGGCGCAGCAGGCGCGACAGATCGTGCGGCAGTTCTCCCGCGACCGCCAGCGCCCGGCTCAATGCCTGCCCGGTGCGTTTGGCCAGCGCACTGGGGCGGTAGCGCGCGCGCACCACCTGCCGCAGCAGCGGCAGCGCCTCGGTCGTCATGTGGAACCCGGGGTCCAGCGCACTGCCCATGCCTTCGAGCGAGATGAAGGCCTTGATCAGCAGCGCGAGGTCGGCGGGCAGCGCGAGACGGTGCTCGCGCAGCACGGTCGTCACCTCGGCGAGCATTTGGCCCAGGTGCAGCTGCGCGATCGGCGTGCCATGGTGCTGCTCGACGAAGGCCTCGATCTCGTTCTCGAGCTGCGAGAGATTCACGTGGTGCTGGTCGCCGGCCCAGTCGATCAGGACCTCGGCCACGGACTGCGGCTCGCGCTGCACGAGACCCAGCAGCAGCTGCAGCAGTTCCTCGCGACGCCGCGCCGACAGCCGCCCGATCATGCCGAAGTCTATGAACGCCAGACGGTTGCCGGGCAGGTAGAACACGTTGCCGGGGTGCGGGTCGGCGTGGAAGAAACCGTCCTCGACGATCATCTTGAGCACCGCACGCGCGCCGCGCTGCGCGAGCAGCTTGCGATCCAGCCCCTCGCGGTCGATGCGCGCGAGATCTTCGCCCGGGATGCCGTCCACGTAGTCCTGCACGTTGACGCGCTCGCGCGTGTGCGCCCAGTGCACGCGCGGGATCACCACGTCAGGCAGGCTTGCGAGGTTGGCGGCAATGCGCTCGGCGTGGCGGCACTCGGCGGCCAGGTCGAGCTCGCGCCGCAGCGAGCGCGCGAACTCTCGCACCAGCAGGCGCGGCCGGTAGGGCTTGAGCATGGGCCAGTCCTGCTCGGCCACGCCCGCCAGACGTTCGAGCAGGCGCAGGTCGGCCTCGATGACCTCGACGATGCCCGGGCGGCGGATCTTGACGACGACCTCGGTGCCGTCCTTGAGCTGCGCACGGTGTACCTGGGCGATCGAGGCGGCGGCCAGGGGCTCGACATCGAAGCGGGCGAACACGGCCTCGGGCTCGCCGCCCAGGTCCTCGCGCAACTGCGGCCGCAGGGATTCCCACGGCACGGCGGGCACGCGGCTGTGGAGCTTGGCGAACTCGGCGATCCACTCGGTCCCGAGCAGGTCGGCCCGACCGGCGAGGATCTGCCCCATCTTCACGAAGGCGGGCCCGAGTTCCTCGAGCGCACGTCGCACCTGCGCGGGTGGATCGAGCTGTGCGAGCGCGCCGGCCTTGTCCCAGTGCAGCACGTGGCCCGCGCGCGCGAGCGCATCACCCATCCCGAGGCGGCGCACCACGTCACCGAACCCGTGCCGAATGAGAACGCCGGCGATCTCGTTGAGTCGCCCCAGGTCGCGCGCGCCGTCCAAGGCCCCGATCAGCATGCGCCCAGTATGGACGCGCGGCACGCAGCGCGCGGCGTGTCCGCAGCCCGCCGTGATCTGCGTCAAGGCGGCGCGTGCCGCTCAGATCACGTTGCGCTCGACGAGGGGCCGGCCCAGCGCGATGCGCTGCGGCGCCAGCGGTGACAGGTCCACTGCACCCCATTGTCGCTGCGTGATCCACCGGGCGAGCCCCTGGCCCAGCGCCGGCGCGTGTTGCATGCCGTGGCCGGAGAAGCCGCATGCAATGCAAGCGTTGTCGAGGTCCGGTATGTCGCCGACCACGCCGTTGTGATCGAAGGCGTTCATCTCGTAGTAGCCCGCCCAGGCACTCCTGACCCGCAGCGCCTCGAAGGCGGGAACGCGGTGTGCGAGTGCGGGCCAGATCACCTGCTCGAACAGGCCGTGGTCGACCACGTCGAGCGGCGGCTCGTCCGGATCGTCGCCACGCGGCGGCGCGCCCGCCAGAAACACGGCACCGCGTGCGCGCTGCGAAGGCCCTCGCGCGAGTCCGGCAGGCGGGCTCGCCAGGTCTTCGTTGCCCAGGGCGCCCTCGGGTCGCAACCACACACCGCTGGGGTCGATGACGAGCGGGCATCCCGGCAACACAGCGGGCGACTCGAGCACGAACACGTCGCGCTTCTTCGCCATGACCGGCAGCGCGAGGCCGAGCTGCGCGGCCAGTGGTGCGCTCCATGCGCCGGCCGCGACCACGAAGTGGCTGGCGTGCCAGCGCTGGCCGTCGGATGCCACCGCAGCCGCGACCCGTGTGCCAACGGTTTCCCAACGGCTCACATCGGCGGCCACGTAGCGGGCTCCGCACGCGCGGGCCTTGCGGCGCAGTGCTGCGTGCAGTGCCGGCCCGTCGAACCATCCTTCGCCGCGGGCGCCCCAGCTGCCCAGCGCGATATCGTCGCTGTTCAGCCACGGCCAGCGTCGCGTCAGGTCGTCCGGGTCCAGCAGGCGGACGTCGGCCCCATGGGCCGCCTGCACCCCGTGGAGCTCGCGCAGCGTTTCCGCCCCGGCAGCGCTCGCGAGGTAGAGATAGCCGGCCTCGACGAATCCGAGCGCGGGGCGATCTTCGCCGACCGCCAGCTCCTCGTGCGCACGCCGCAGGAAGTCGAGGCTCGCCCGCGACAGCGCGATGTTCACCGGTGTCGAGAACTGCTGACGGATCGAACTGGCCGACAGCGAGCTCGAGGCGCGCGCGAACGTCGGATCGCGCTCGAGCACGGTCACGCGCGCCCCGTGGTCACGAGCAAGAAAGCAGGCGATGGCCGATCCGATCACGCCGCCACCCACGATGACTACACTGGGTGCGTCCATGGAACTGCGAGTCTATTCAGCTGCCGAGGTGCACGACGCGCTGCCATGGGCCGCGCTCGTCGACGCGCTCGAGGCAGCGTTCGTCGCGGGCCGCACCGAGGCGCCGGTACGGCATGTGCATCGCCTGTCGCCCGATGGCACGCTGCTGCTCATGCCGGCATGGTCGGACCGCGCGCTGGGCGTCAAGCTGGTGACCGTGATGCAGGGAGCGGCCGCGCAGGGTGCGAGCACCGTGGCTGCCAGCTATCTGCTGCTCGACCGCGATACCGGCGCGCCGCGTGCGCTGATCGACGGCGAGGCGCTGACATTGCGGCGCACCGCGGCCACGTCGGCGCTTGCCGCGCGCCACCTCGCGCCAGCCGATGCGGCATCGCTGCTGGTCGTGGGCGCGGGACGGCTTGCTCCCTGGATGGCGCGCGCGCACGTCGCGTTGCGTCCTGCGCTGCGGCGCGTGCGGATCTGGGCGCGGCGGCACGATGCCGCGGCCGCCTGTGCGGCGCAGCTGCGGGCCGAAGCGATCGACGCCACGGCCGTCGAAGACCTCGAGGCCGCGGTGCGTGCCGGAGGGATCGTCTGCTGCGCCACCACGTCGGCCGCGCCGATCGTTCGTGGCGAGTGGCTCGCGCCGGGCACGCACCTCGACCTGGTTGGCGGTTTCCGCCGTGACATGCGCGAGGCCGACGACGCGGCGGTGCGGCGTGCGCATGTGGTCGTCGACACGTACGCGGGGGCGCTGGCCGAAGCGGGTGACCTCACGCAACCGCTGGCCGCCGGGCTCATCACGCGCGATCACGTCGCCGCCGAACTGGCCGAGCTGCTGCGCGGCGAACGCGGCGCCAGGCCTCGCAGCGATGCCGTCACGCTGTTCAAGTCGGTCGGCACCGCGCTGGAGGACCTCGCCGCGGCACAGCTCGCGCTCAGGAACGCCTGACGCGCCGGATCTCGTCGACGATCAGCAACCCGGCGCCGAGCGTGATCGCGCTGTCGGCAAGATTGAAGCTCGGGAAGTAGCCGCCGTGGAAGACCGGCTCGAGGAAGGCGAACCGGAATTGCAGGAAGTCGACCACGTAGCCGTGCAGCGCGCGGTCGACCACGTTGCCGAGCGCCCCGCCCATGATCAGTGTGATCGCGAGGCAGAACAGGCGCTGCTGCGGGTATTTCTTGAGCATCCAGACGATGAAGGTGGTCGCGCCCAGCCCGAGGCCGATGAACAACCAGCGCTGCCACCCCGATGCGCCGGCGAGGAAGGAAAACGCCGCGCCCGTGTTGTGCACACGAACGAGGTTGAAAAACGACGTGACCGGGCGCACGTCGCCGAGCTGGAATGCACCGAGGATCAGCGTCTTGGTTAGCTGGTCGGCGACGATGACCAGTACCGCCAGGCCGAGCCAGAGCAAGAGGCTCGGGGCCCCAGGGGAGGAGCGGGCCATCATTGCCCGCCCGGCCGCCCGGAGAGCGCCGAGCGCCCCCGGGGACACCCAGGGGCCCTTGCGGGACCAAGGGGGCAGCGAACGCAGCGAGTTCGGGGGCACATGTCTCAGGCGATCGTGCGCGTCTCGCCCGCGCCGAACAGGTTGCTCGTGCAACGGCCGCACAACGCCGGATGCGCCGTGTCGCGTCCGACGTCGGCGCGCCAGTGCCAGCAGCGCTCGCATTTGGTCGACTTCGAGGGTGTCACGGTCACCGCGAGCGTCTCGGCAGGTACGACCTTCGCCGCCGAGGTGATGAGCACGAACTTGAGGTCGTCACCCAGGGCGGCGAGCAGCGCGCGGTCTTCGGCGTTGGCGCCGACCATCACCTCGGCCTGCAGTGAAGAGCCCACGCCGCCCTCGGTCCGCACCGCCTCGATCGCCTTGTTGACCTCGTCGCGGATGGCGCGGATGCGCTGCCACTTGGCCAGCAGGGCGGCGTCGGGTGCATCGAACCGGCGCCAGAACGTCTCGGTGAAGATCGACGGCGAGGCGCCCGGGGCGAGGATCGGCCAGGCCTCCTCGGCGGTGAACGACAGGAACGGTGCCATCCAGCGCAACACCGCGTGCGTCACGTGCCACAGCGCGGTCTGCGCCGAGCGGCGTGCGAGCGACTTGGGCGCGGTGGTGTACAGCCGGTCCTTGAGCACATCGAGGTAGAACGCGCCCAGGTCCTCGGAGCAGAACAGCTGCAGCTTGGCCACCACCGGGTGGAACTCGAAGCGCTCGTAGTGCGCCAGCATCTCGGCCTGCAGCTCGGCCGCTCGCGACAGCGCCCAGCGGTCGATCTCGAGCAGCCGATCGCGCGGGACCTGGTCGACCTCGGGATCGAAGTCCGACACGTTCGCCAGCAGGAAACGCAGCGTATTGCGGATGCGGCGGTAGCTGTCGACGACGCGCGCGAGGATCTTCTTGTCGATCGGCGGGTCGCCGGCATAGTCGGTCGACGCGCACCACAGGCGCGCCACCTCGGCACCGGGGTCCTTCGCGAACTCGCGGATCTCGATGATGTTGCCGAGCGACTTGCTCATCTTGCGGCCCTGGCCGTCGACCGTGAACCCATGCGTCAGCAGGCCGCGGTACGGCGCGCGGTCCTCGAGCGCACAGCCCAGCAGCAGCGCCGAGTGGAACCAGCCGCGGTGCTGGTCATGGCCCTCCAGGTACAGGTCGGCTTCGGGGCCCTGTTCGTGGTATCCGCGGTCGTTCTCCGGCCCCTGGTGCGAGCCGCGAAGCACGTGGAAAAAGGTCGACCCCGAGTCGAACCAGACCTCGAGGATGTCGCTGCTCTTGCTGTAGTGCTTGGCGTCCTCGGCACCGAGTATCTCCTCGGCGCTGACGCGGCTCCAGGCTTCGACGCCGCCCTGCTCGACGATCGCCGCCGCGCGGTCGATGATCGCCATCGTGTCCGGGTGCAGTTCGCCGCTGTCCTTGTGCAGGAAGAAGGGCAAGGGCACGCCCCAGCTGCGCTGGCGGCTGATGCACCAGTCGGGTCGGTTGGCAATCATGTCGCGCAGCCGCGCGCGCCCGTTCTCCGGAAAGAAACGCGTCGCCTCGATCGCCTCGAGCGCGGTCTGGCGCAGGGTCTTGGGCGCCTTGTCCTTGGTGAACACGCCCACGCCCTCGTCCATGCGGATGAACCACTGCGCTGCGGCACGGTAGATCACCGGCGTCTTGTGGCGCCAGCAGTGCGGGTAACTGTGGGTCAGCGACGATGTCGCGAACAGGCGGCCCGCGTCGCGCAGCATGTCGATGATGTGCGGCACCGCCTTCCAGATGTTCTGGCCGTGGAACAGCGGGAAGTCCTGCGCGAAGTAGCCATGTGCGCCGACCGGGTTGAGGATCTCCTCGACCTTCATGCCGTGCGCGGTGCAGGAGTTGAAGTCGTCCACGCCGTAGGCCGGCGACGAGTGCACGATGCCGGTACCGTCCTCGGCGGTCGCGTAGTCGGCCAGGTACACGGGCGACAGGCGGTCGTAACCGGCATCGACGTGGGCGAGCGGGTGGCGAAACGCGATGCCGCCCAGTTTCTCGCCCTTCGCCGTCGCGACGACCTGGCCCTCAAGCCCGTAGCGCTCGAGGCACTTCTCGACCAGCGACGCGGCCAGCACGAGCTGCCCACGCTCGGTATGCACCAGGGCATAGTCGAGCTCGGGGTTGAGATTGAGCGCCTGGTTGGCAGGGAGGGTCCAGGCGGTCGTGGTCCAGATCACAGCGAACGACTCGCCGACGATCTCGGGCAGACCGAATGCCATGGCCAGCTTGTCGGGCTCGGCGCACAGGAAGCCCACGTCGACCGTCTGGCTCTTCTTGTCCCCATATTCGATTTCGAACTCGGCCAGTGAGCTTGCGCAATCGAAGCACCAGTAGACGGGTTTCAATCCACGGTAGACGAAACCACGTTCGATGACCCTCTTGAGCGCACGCAATTCGCCCGCTTCGTTGGCGAAGTCCATCGTGCGATACGGATGCTCCCACTCACCGAGCACGCCCAGGCGCTGACGATCCGCCATCTGCTGTGCGATCTGCTCGGACGCGTAGGCGCGGCTCTTGGCCTGCATCTCGTCGCGGCTGAGGTTGCGGCCATGCGCCTTCTCGATCGCGTTCTCGATCGGCAGGCCGTGGCAATCCCAACCGGGCACGAAGCGTGCGTCGAACCCGGCCAGCTGCTTGGACTTGACGACCATGTCCTTGAGGATGTTGTTGACGGCGTGCCCGATGTGGAGCACGCCGTTCGCATACGGCGGGCCGTCGTGCAGCACGAACAGCGGCGCACCCACGCGCGCATCACGAAGGCGCTGGTACACGCCCTGTTCACTCCATTGTCTGATCCAGCCCGGCTCGCGCCGCGGCAGGTCGCCGCGCATCGGGAACGGCGTGTCCGGCAGGTTCAGTGTGCTGCGATAGTCGGGAGTATTTTCTGGTTCACTCATGATGTCGTGGCGCCGCGGGCGAGGAGCCGAAGGGCGCGAAGGATCTGCGTGTCGGACGGGTCCCGCCGAAGTCGGAGGCGGGCATTCAGCTTGGCTTCAGTCCGTGCGACTAAATTCGGTCGCGCGTGGTCTGCCGGCGCGTCGAGGTGCACCAGCCGTCGAATCCGATCCGAACCATGCCTTCAACCATGCCTCGAATTCTAGCCAGTCGGTCTTGTGCCGCGTTGCTCGTTCTGTGCGCCGCCTCGGTGGCCGTTGCCCAGGAGTCCCCGCCCGCGGAGCAGCGCCCGTCGGAAGTCCCCGCATCGCAGGAGCCGCCGGCCCTGTCGGCGGCGCCTCCTCGCGCGAGCAAGTTCGAGG
>Ga0224500_10000257_pt1 | contig 38369 bp, 39 predicted proteins | sample SF_Oct11_sed_USG_FD_168126 | JGI IMG/M metagenome (GOLD analysis project Ga0224500, IMG submission 168126) | Sediment microbial communities from San Francisco Bay, California, United States - SF_Oct11_sed_USGS_4_1 | ecosystem: Environmental > Aquatic > Marine > Sediment | place: USA: California... | reverse complement strand
GGAGGACTCGTCGTCAGAGATGAGGTACAGATCCATCTCGATATCGAGTGCATCAAAGCTCAGAAAACCTCATAAGCGGTACGGTCCGATGAGAGCCATGATGCTCAATCATACGGGCGATATCTCCCACAGTCCCTTACATCTCCAAGATCGGTCGGTTCCTGTTCCACAGGCAGGCCAGGTTCTCGTCAAAATTCACGTCTGCGGGGTCTGTCGCACCGATCTCCATGTTGTGGAGGGAGAACTTCCCAACACGAGCTTCCCATTAATTCCAGGACATCAGGCAGTCGGCACGGTGGCGCAAGCCGGCGGCGGAGTCACGGATATCCATGAAGGAGACCGAGTTGGGATCGCATGGCTTCAAGGAACTTGCGGACTGTGTGAATTCTGCACAAGCGGGCGAGAGAACCTCTGTTTAGAGGCGAAGTTCACAGGCTACCAGGTCGATGGAGGCTATGCTGAATATGCGGTCGTCTCTGCACGGTTTGCCTACCCAATCCCATCAATCTTCTCTGACGAGGAAGCCGCCCCTTTGTTGTGTGCCGGTATTATCGGCTATCGAGCGTTGCGTCTCAGCGGCATCAAGCCAGGCCAGCGCCTTGGGCTCTATGGATTCGGCGCATCGGCACACATCGCAATCCAAATCGCACGCCATTGGGGCTGTCAGGTCTATGTGAGCTCGCTCAAATCCGAGCACCAGAAATTAGCCAAACAGCTAGGGGCAATCTGGGTCGGTGGGGCAACTGAGATGCCGCCCGATAAGCTGCATGGGTCGATCATCTTTGCGCCAGCCGGCGAACTCGTGCCTCCGGCACTGCGCGCGATTGAACGTGGGGGCACACTCGCCCTGGCTGGCATCCACATGTCGCCAATTCCTTCGCTAGACTACGATCGCGAAGTGTTCGGCGAACGAGTGATCCGCAGCGTGACCGCCAACACCAGACAGGATGGCATCGATCTCTTGCGCGAAGCGGCGGCGATTCCTATCAAACCGCATACCGTCCGTTTTCCGCTTGAAGAGGCGAACCGTGCCTTACAAGAATTGAAAGCCGGATCCTTTCAAGGAGCAGCAGTGCTAACGATGTGATCCACGAACGCTCGAGTGAATCTTGAAGCTGCTCGAAGGCGCCCCGCAACGTATCAACCCTATCGTTTTTGATGGAGTGCCTTCGAGACTTGCTCGGACACTTCTTTGACCAAGACGCCCATCTTCGGATGCGACGGCTCGAAATCAACCGGCCAGTGATGATGGCGCAACCGTTCGCTGGCGGTCGGACCGATGGAAGCCACAACCATCTTTTTCAATGCCGTTTGAAAGGGCTGCACCTTCCCATCCTGCTCCAACACCTGCATGACATGATCGACTTGAATGGCGTTGGTAATCAACACCACATGGACGCGACCGGCCATGATTTCTTCGAGTGCATGGCGAATCGGCGCAAGATCCTCTGGCAACGCCCACTTGTAGATCGGAACCGGGAACACCTCCGCACCACGCTGCTCCAGCGCGTTCAAAAGATCAGGGTTGGACACTCCATACTCTTGAAGAACGACTCGCAATCCCTTCACAGGACGATGTTCATCCAGGGTCCTCATAATGTCATGCCACGTATTCGGTTCTGGCACCGTCAGCGTGGCGTGGAGGCCAGCGGCCTTGAGGGTGGCAACCGGCTTGGGGCCACGTGCAACGAGGACACACCGTTGAAGAGCCGTCAAAAGTATTGGCCAAGAATAGCTGGTCTTGAGCAGGTCGAACAACGTGGTCGTGCCTATACCGGTCAGGAGAATCAGCAGATCGACGCGGCCAGCCATGAGCCGTACCCCAAACTCCTGCACCGCATGATTGTCGTTCAGCGGGACTTCTCGCAGGACAGGAGTGACAAGCGGCCGGCCGCCGTGTCGCTCGATCAGACGGGTAAGCTCCGTTGCCATCCGGGTTTCGAACGCGGCAATTGTCATTCCATTGAATGCCATAGATGCTCGGATCGTACCATAGCCGTCACGCCTTAAGCTGGAGCCGATTTCCCATTGACGGCCTGGCAGTCATCTCCCTACTATGCAAACTTAGGATCCATTGACGAACAAGTTGCTTGCTATGACGACTCCACTCCATCGCGGCCTTCGCCATCTCGCGCTGCGCGTGCTCGATCTTCCTCGATCTCGTCGTTTCTACGAAGAGCTACTCGGCATGCAGGTGGTCTGGGAACCGGATCCGGAGAACGTCTACTTCAGTTCCGGGGTCGACAACCTGGCCCTCCATCAGATCTCGAAGACAGAATTGGACTCCTACGATTCTTCGAAGACCCAACTCCTCGATCACATGGGCGTGATCCTCGACAGCCCAGGAGCGGTCGATCAGCTGTACCAACACATCGCCCCCAAGATCGCATCAATGGGCGGGCGTATCACGAAAGAACCGAAGCAGCACCGGGACGGTAGTTATTCATTCTATTTTGCCGATCCTGACGGCAACGCGATCCAAGCGCTCTATGAACCGGCGATCAGCAAACTTCGGTTCAGTACCAACCTCTAAACCCCATGTGGACCGGCATTCCCAATAATCATTACGTGGCCCTGGCCCCCTGGTGTTGGGTGCAACTGGAGAGTGCGGAGCCGCCGGGTCCCTTCCCCTTCATCGGTGGTGTGGCACCGGAGGTCGTTGCCAGTCTCCAGGAGGCCCATAGTCTCCTGTCCAGCGCGATCGACACGGCGATCAGCGATGTCTTCTCAAATCGAGCGCCGCTTGATGACCCCGATCGTCAGCGCCGAGTGGAAGACGCGTATGCCGAGCTGGTCAACGCACGGCCTTACCTGAAACAACACATTCACTGTGGACGCCAACCAGACGGAACCTTTCAGTGGGACTTCCCGACTGATCCTGCCAAGTCTGCAACTGTGACCAACGGTGGTCTCCGCATCTTTCATGCAATCAATCACCAAGCCCTCCCGTTCGGGTTCAATCAACTTCCCCTAGGCCCCGCCGTTGGGAGATTACTCGGCCAGCTCGATGGGACGCATACAGCCGACGAGATTCGCGCCGTGGTGTCAGCACTACCACGTGACTCACAGGGCCTACTGACAAGACTCCTAGAGCTCCTGCAGCTGCAGGGATGCCTGATCACATCGACCACCGCTTCGATAAGCCGACACTGGTTCGATGTCGTTCAGGATCAGGACACGGTCCACTTGGGGCACGCGGCCCTGCTCTACCGACAACGTGAGACCATATTCCTCTTCGACCCATGGCTTTTGCCGTGGTTCGCCGAGTCATCGATACCATCGCTTTGGGGAGGGCTCTTACCAAGACCCGCCGCAGTGTTCTTGACTCACGATCACGATGACCACGTCGATCCCCGTACTTTGCTCCATTTACCAAAAGACACACCAATCATTGTGCCCAGTCGGCGCAATCGAACGCAGTTGTTTTTCGATTATCGCGGACTGCTTGCAGAATTAGGGTTTGAACACGTCATCGAGCTCGCGCACGGCGAAAGCTGGGCCTTTGAAGGCGGCGCGGTCGTGTCCGTGCCGTTCTATGGCGAGGACCCTTGCGACTTGAATATGCCACGGAATTGCTACCTGATCTCAGATCGTGGATACAATGTGCTCGTTCATGCGGACAGCGGCCCGACGAACGACGGCCGATCCGCCCTCAAAGACAATGTCATTCAACAATTGGTCGGGCGATACGGACCGATTCCGCTGGTGTTCGCCTCACAACAGCAGCTACGTGAAATCCGGAGCCATGCCGCCCATGCTCCCCTCTCCCACCCAGGCAGATGGTTGGATGTCGGCGAAAATGGTTATCTCACGAATGCTTATCTGGCCGACGTCTGCGCAGCTGCCCACGCGCGGTTGTTTGTGTCATACGCCACCGGTGGAGCCGACTGGTACCCCGATCACTTGTCGTTCATGTTCAGTCGCCGCAATCCCGCCAGAACGGCGCTATTGACGGCACACTGGGAGCCACCGGAGGAATTGAAAGACCTTCTTGCTTCGCAGGAATGTCGATATCATTATACTCACGCACTGGATCTGTACCGAGCAGCGGGTAACCGTGAGGTTGAAGTGATTGCCGCAAGGGATGCTCTCGCTCCACTGACTCTGTATCGGTTGGATCACGGCGATCCACCGTTTCTAAAGTCCGGCAAGAGACGGTAGCATCTTTTCTTTCTTAAAGGAGTAGATATGACTGGAACGCAGCCGCCGATTCTTGTCACGGGCGCCGCGGGGTTCATCGGATTTCACGTGGCCAAACGCCTCTTGGACCGTGGCGATCAGGTGATCGGCCTCGACAATATCAATGACTACTACGATGTACGATTGAAACAGGCTCGGCTCGCCCAGTTGACGCCGCACGAACGATTTAGCTTCGTCAAACTCGATCTCGCCAACCGACAAGGGATGCGAGACCTCTTTGCCGACACACCCATACGGCGGGTCGTCCATCTCGCAGCCCAAGCAGGCGTGCGCTATTCCCTCATCAACCCTCATGCCTATACAGAGAGCAACATCGAAGGCTTCATGAATATTCTGGAAGGCTGCCGGCACAGTCAGGTCGAGCATCTCGTCTATGCGTCATCAAGTTCCGTGTACGGCGGCAACACGCATATGCCGTTTTCCGTGCATGACAATGTGGACCATCCGGTCTCACTGTATGCCGCCAGTAAGAAAGCCAACGAGCTGATGGCTCACTGTTATGCGCATCTGTATCACCTGCCTTGCACAGGCCTTCGTTTTTTTACCGTCTATGGACCCTGGGGACGCCCCGATATGGCCCTCTTCATCTTTACGAAGGCCATTTTGGAGGGCCAACCGATTGAAGTCTTCAATCACGGCAAGATGAAACGCGATTTCACCTATGTGGACGACATCGTCGAGGGAGTCATTCGGACGCTGGATCATCCTGCGACGGCCAATCCAGCATGGTCAGGAGAGAAGCCAGATCCCGGAACCAGCTCAGCTCCGGCGCGCATCTATAACATCGGCAACCATCAGCCGGTCGAGCTGCTGCACTTCATCGAGGTATTGGAACAATCGCTGGGGAAGAAGGCGGAGAAGAAGCTGATGCCGTTACAGCCTGGAGACGTCCCTGCGACCTATGCCGACATCGATGATTTGACCAACGATGTCGGCTTCAAGCCGACCACACCAGTCGAAGTGGGGATACCCCGTTTCGTGAAGTGGTATCGCGAGTTTTACAGAGCGTGATGGACTCGACCACGTTGTATTAGAAACACCCCACCGGGACAAACCCCCTGCCGAAGAGCTTCGAGAGCGCCATATAGCGAGTATTGTCGTAAAACGAATTGCTTGGCCCTCTCTGATTCTGTCCCGTAATATCCCCGCCATAGGATGGATCCGATCCGAAGAACATCCCTCCACGGGTCTTCTGCACAAGTTGTATCCATTCCATGTATAACGTGCACACTTCGGCCTGTGTCGAGCCGGAAGACGTGTTGCTCGCATGCCAGTCGCGCGCCCAATCCGGCACTTGGCGTCCTCCTGTTCCAGACGTGCGTTCCCGGTAGGAAGGAATCTGATACTGAGGTTCGCCGGCGATCGCGGTTCGGGGAATGGTCGGCATATGCTCCAAGTCAGGCACGACGGAAAGCGGCTTCAGCGCCATGGCACGACAACCAACCCGCTCCTTGTTCGTGTAGATTGAACTGCCATCCGTTTGGGGACAGTCCCAAGTCGTCCCCGATCCGGACTCGATATCTGAGAATGCCGGAGCAGCGGAAAAGACCGCCAGTAGCGCAGCGAAGAAAGGGAACATCTGCGTCGGCCGCATGGGGCACCTCCAAATCCGGTGGCGAAGGCACCAATACCTTGTCACTCGGGATTATTCCTGTGAAACCGTACCGACACACCCTACTCAATACTTTATTCTTTGGTCTATGCCTCTTTAGGGGGAGCACTCCATGACTGGAGCGGCTTGGCCACGATTGCTCAACTGATCAGGACCAGCAAGAAATACGGCGGATTCCTGATTCGGACATTCATCGCCACGCACCGGAGACCGGCGGAATCGCCCTCACTCCAAACGCCGAATGAGTGCCTTCCCAAAGAAAAGAGCATAGGAACCTGCGGCTGTGCCTTGTCCCACGTACAAACCTCAGGTATCCTGCGTATCCGCCGATTAGCCGAAAGGACGTGCTGTGACGATGACAGGCTCAAGCCTCAACAGATCATCGGATTGCCTCATGCCGAATCGGCGTCAGGCAAAACAAACAACGAGATACAACTCGTTATGACGGACTACAGCGTACTCGGCAATTTACTGCTGATCTACACCGTCTCCATCGCTGTGGTGTTTCTGTTTCATCAATTCCGACTGCCGTCCATCGCCGGGTTTCTCGTCGCCGGAGCGTTGATCGGCCCTCATGGGCTCAATCTAATTTCTGACATCGCGACGGTACAAGTGCTGGCGGAAATCGGCATCGTACTGCTTCTGTTTACTATCGGTATCGAATTCTCGCTGAGGCAACTGACATCGCTTCGTCGGCTGCTCCTGATTGCCGCTCCAATCCAAGTCGGGGGAGTCATCGTGATCACGTGGCTCGGCGGGATGCTGGTCGGGTTACCGGCCTCACAGGCGATCTTCTGGGGATTTCTGCTCTCGCTGAGCAGCACGGCTATTGTGTTGAAGGCGTTGGCCGCCAACGGAGACAGCGATTCTCCTCACGGACGAGCCACCATCGGCATTCTGGTCTTCCAAGACCTGGCCGTCGTCCCCATGATCTTACTGACACCCATTCTAGCCAGTCCCGATGGGGGCACGCTGACGCCCGTGCTGTTCTCGTTGGGCAAGTCTCTGGTGGTGGTCGCGTGCATCGTCGCGGCTGCATGGTATGCGGTCCCGAAACTCCTCGAACACATCGTTCGCAGCCGAAGCCGGGAACTCTTTCTGTTGACCATCATTGTTATGTGCCTCGGCATTGCTTGGTTGACCTCTCTCGGCGGGCTCTCACTTGCTCTCGGAGCGTTCATCGCTGGACTCGTGATTTCCGAATCGGAGTACAGCCACCAAGCCATTGCCGAAGTGCTGCCCTTTCGCGACAGTTTCAACAGTCTGTTCTTTGTCTCGATCGGCATCCTGATGGATTGGCGGATTCTGCTGGAGTATCCGCTCGTCGTGACCGGTGTGTTACTCCTCGTCCTGCTCGTCAAGTTTATCGCTGGAACGGGAGCCGTCTTAGCAGTCTCCATCCCACCCCGATCCGCCGTCATGACCGGCATTGCCCTCGCGCAGGTGGGTGAGTTCAGCTTTATCCTGGCACAAGTCGGCCTGGAGAATAAGCTCTTGTCCGGACCGCCCTACCAAATCTTTCTGGCGGTCTCGATTTGCTCCATGATCATCACACCGCTTCTGATGCAGTGGTCCCCCCATCTCGCGCGACGCGTTGAGGCCGTGCAACGCCTTCGCCACTGGTTTCCCGGTCAGACAACTGCCCATGTGCTTGAGGCAGAAGGACGGCATCTTCGCATCAAGGACCATGTGATTATCGTGGGGTATGGGTTGAATGGGCGCAACCTCGCTCGCGTCTTGAGCGAGACGGAAGTGCCGCATATTGCCTTAGATCTGGATGGTGACACGGTGCAGCGCGAGGCTGCCCATGGCTTGCCGCTCTATTACGGCGATGCGACAAACCCGAATGTGTTGCGGCATGTAAAAATCGACGATGCGCGGGTCCTGGTTATAGCAATCTCCGATCCGTTCATGGCCCGCCGGACCGTCCAGGTGGCCCGAGCCTTGAACCCGAAGATTCATATCGTTGTGAGAACCCGTTATTTGCGAGAATTAGAGGAGCTCCATCAGCTGGGTGCAGACGATGTCGTGCCGGAAGAATTTGAAACGTCGATTGAAATCTTTGCGCTCGTTCTCCGCACCTACAACATGCCGCAAGATTTCGTCATGCGAAAAGCGGAACAAGTGCGTCGAGAGGGATACGCGCTCCTCCGCCGGAGTGAGCTTCCCGAACTAGCTCACCACCTTCGCGGCGGAACCCTCGCTGACGTCGAAGTGGAAACCTGTCGAATCGAAGAGGACTCACCGGCCGCGGGAAAGACGATCGTTCAATTGGCGCTGCGGCCACGGACGGGTGCGTCCATCATTGCCTTGACCAGAAGCGGCGTGACGGAATCCAATCCGTCGGAGAAAACCACGCTCCTCGCCGGTGATATCGTGGTCCTGCTCGGAGCACGCGATGAGATCAGACGGGCGATGGGATTTATCGTCGCGACTGAGCGCAAAGGCTAGCGTGAGACAGTTGCAAACGGTTAATTTACGAGCGGCACACGCCTGTTTCACAAACTCAGAGGAACACCTAAAATCTAGAGGATGATGAAAAAGCTCGTCCAGCAAGGCCGCAGCGAGCGAAAGGCTGAAGCGTACGCGGGTAGGTACGTTGAAGCCTTGAGCGATGCGAGAACGACGCTGGAGGGCTTTTGCAAGATCCTCAGCGTACCGTCATGGCTTGGTAGGCCTCATCCAGCGTGCCCGTTTGAATGAGCTGGACCCTCCTGCGAGAGGCAACATCCGTCGAGCTCATCCAGTCCGGCGTGAGTACTTGATCTCGCGGAACGATGATAGCTCGGTAATGCGCGTTCGCGGCGGCCTCGATTTTCACGGGTAACCCACCGACCACATCTAAGCGACCATCTGGTGTGATCTGGCCAGATAACGCCATATCTGATCTAATCACCCCTCCTCGATAGACTGCCATAATCGCCACGGCAACGGCGGCGCTGGCACTCATCCCATCGGTCAAAGAAGTCGCGGAGCGATTCTTGATCGTGATCATCCAATCATGCCCGCTGTCACCCACGGCATGGAGCACGGCACGCACGGCTCGACGGGCTCCCTCTTTCCATTCTTCACCGACGCGGGACCCTCCCCCCAAGTTGACTTCATTGAACTGAATGGTAGGGCCACCTTGCGAGGCAACGTGATCGAGCTGGACTAAGATGTAGTTCACAACACCGGGAAGTCCCTCACCCTGTACGCCCAGAGTCGGAATGGAGACGATGTTGGAGCTCCCGGCATACGCGGGTATCGCGGGCATGGTCGCCAGCATCAGCAGGCACACCAGTCGAAACCACACAGTCAGCTTCGCCACCTCAGTGTCACTCTCTCTTTGAGAGGATGATCAAACGGTTGGCCTGTTTGGACCGATGCCTGATGGGCGGCCTTCAGTTTGTAGTACCATTTCGCCGGCATATCAGCATCACCGAGAAACATCGACGAGGGTTTGTGACGAAGCCCCACGGCCAGGTGCTTCATCGCCCGCTCATCCTGGCCAAGAAACATCTTTGTCAACGTGCGAAAAATAAGATTGCCAAACGGCAGCCAATGGAGCCCCCGCCAATAAGCTGAAAAATCGATGCGACATTCCATATCGGACACTGGCGTGGCCATCAATCGATTGGCCATCCACATCCGTCCACATTGCATCAGCTCCACCCGCTGATTTGGCAACACAAAATCGATGGTGGTCGACAGCGGTCCTCCATAGATTCGCTCCACCCAATGGAACGGCCCACTATTCTTGGCGGGACGATGTGGAATCATCCGGAAGCCGTTCGGGATCGGTTCAAAGATCTTCGTCTTCTCATGCATACGCGCATCACTGCGCCACCATGAATGGACGTACGGTCCATGCACCGGATCGATGAGACCGATAATGCCGTCGTCCGCGGTACACGTATATGTCAGCGAAATATGGAATGACTGTCGAGGTTCCGATGGAAGTGGCATGCGAGGAGCAGGCGGCAGCGAATTGATGTTCCCGCGTTCGTCGGCCAGGTACAGCCAAATCATGCCGTCCGTTTCTTCAGCCGGATAGGTTGTGACGCCGATCTTGTCGGTTTGTAGCCCCCCCTGTTCGGGGATGGCAGGGATGCACCGGCAGCGCCCCTTCATGTCGAACTGCCATCCGTGATACGAGCATTCCACTCGTTCACCGTCAAACCGGCCGAATGACAGAGGCATGCCACGGTGCGGGCAGATATCGCGCATCGCCGCAAGGCCACCGGTTCGATCGCGACAGAGGACGATCGGCAGCCCCAGCATCTGCAGCCCCTTCATCGTGCCCTGGCGCAGAGTATGGCTCGGGACAGCTGGGTACCAAAAGCCAAAGAGTGGAGCGCTCCTGGAAGACACAACTTCGGGTGATGGTTGTTCGATCATGAGGGTCATTCGAGATCGGGAGGACACTCGCAAGACGGGTCTAGCACAATGGATTCTGACTATAACGAGGGGATGAAGATAGGTCAAGCAATGCGTACACCGTCGTGCAATAACTCAGTTCCTTGACACCCCGAAGGATCACATACTATTCTCTTCATGCGCAGAACTTGAAAGAGTCACGAGGTGAGATCATGATTGCCACACAGATAGAGCCGACGGCGACGTTAGCACAACTGCAGGAATCCAAGCCCGATCGAGTGACGATCGTGTTGTTGAGTGGTGATCTCGATAAGGCCATGGCGGCTTTTATTATCGCCACGGGCGCCGCTGCGATGGGTATGCGTGTGACTATGTTTTTTACCTTTTGGGGACTGAATGCGATTCGACGAAGGGGCGCCACGAGTTCAGCCAAAGATTGGCTTCGGCGGATGTTCGGGCTGCTCAACAGAGGCGGGGCCGATACGCTTCCGTTATCCCGATTCCACTTCGGTGGGTTGGGGACGAAGATGATGCAGACGGTGATGAAGCAAAACCGGATGCCCGGTGTGCCTGAGCTGATGCAAACGGCCCTCGAACTGGACGTGCGGTTCATCGCCTGCACGACGACGATGGGCCTCATGGGTATTACCAAGGACACCTTGATCGACGGTATCGATCAGTTCGCCGGCGTGACCACATATCTGGCGGAAGCCAAACAGGGCAGTGTCAATCTGTTCATTTGAATCGTCCACTGAAGCGAGGGTGCTTTCATGATGCAGGCCGATGTCAAACTCGACACCTTGGGATACTTTTGTCCCATGCCGATTATTCTCACCTCCAAGAAAATTAAAGAATTGGCCTTGGGACAGGTGCTGGAAGTCGTCTCCGATGATGAAGGCATCAAAAAAGACATGCCGGCTTGGTGTGAAACCACGGGGCATCAAATGATGGGTCTGGAAGAGGAACAGGCCAAGTCTGGCCGTATCTATAAGGCGTTCGTAAAGAAGACGAAATAGCCAGCTCCCGTCAGAGAACGACGATTAAGCCAAAAGCCGGATGATCGGTCATCGATCCTCCGGCTTTTTCGTTGACACGTGCTAGACCCTCTCTAGACCCTCTATGGATCGACTCGTCGAGTGCGTTCCTAACTTCAGTGAAGGTCGGGATCAAGGAACGGTTCACGCCTTGATCGACGCCGTGACGTCGACAGCCGATGTGATACTGCTCGACCACTCGATGGATGCGGACCACCACCGGTCGGTACTGACGTTCTGTGGCCCCCCGGATGCCATTGTTGAAGCCGCTTTTCGTGCCGTACGGCTCGCGACTGAACTCATCGACCTGCGGACACACGTCGGCGTACACCCCCGGATAGGAGCGACGGATGTGGTGCCGTTTATCCCAATCAGGGGTACGACAATGGAGGACTGCGTCCTGCTTGCGAAGCGACTTGGAGAACGAGTGGGGCGTGAGCTGGGAATCCCCGTTTTCTTGTACGAACGTGCCGCAGGCCATGCCGACCACGCCCCATTGGAGTCAGTCAGGCGTGGAGGGCTCGAAGGCCTGGCGTTCCGGATGGAGTCAGACCCCGATTGGATTCCCGACTTCGGTCCCCCTCGACTGCATGAACGCGCGGGAGCAATCGCCATCGGCGCCCGGCCTCCGCTGATCGCCTACAACGTGAACCTCTGCTCGAGGGACGTTGAGCAAGCCCGGTCCATCGCCAGAGCCGTCCGTCACTCAAGCGGCGGGTTGCCCTCCATCAAAGCGATTGGTGTAGAGCTATCCAGTCGCGGTATGGTGCAGGTCGCCATGAATGTGACCGATTACCTCGTGACACCCATTCTGACTGTGTTTCAGCGCGTCAAGGCCGAAGCTGCGACACGTAATATAGATGTGGCGGGGAGTGAATTGATCGGCCTTGCTCCTCAAGCGGCATTGGACCAGGCAGCCGCTGCCTCGTTGCAGCTCGATCGATTGGATTCCAGGCAGATCCTCGAAACAAGAATCGACGAGGCGATGCGCAGCAAGCACGAACCGGCGCACCCCCTCTCACATTTCCTGGCCGCCGTTGCTGACGCCAAACCGGCGCCAGCCGGTGGCAGCGTTACGGCATTCGTGGGTGCCCTGGCGGCTTCCTTGGGGGTGATGGGAGCACGCTTCGCTGGACAATCGGACAGAGAACAGCGCTTACTCGAATTGAGCCGGCAGCTCCATCAACTCGTTCAAACAGATGCAGAGGCCTACAATGGACTGATGGATGCGTACAAGATCCCAAAACACCATCCTGATCGCCATCAGGCGATTTTGATTGCGCTCCAACGGGCTACGGAAGTACCGTTAGAAATCATGGAGCTGTCCTGCGAGGTTGCGCGGTTGCTCTATGCGTTACGCGAGGGAGCGAAGCCAACCATCCTGTCAGATCTCACGGTAGGGCTGACTCTGGCTATCGCCGCAGCCCAAGCGGGTCTTGTTACGGCCAATACAAATATAAATACTCAGGAAAATCATAATCTTATAGAATCTATACGACTCAGAATTGTAAAGGCCACAGAAAGCCTTGAGGAACTCAGGGTGTTGTGCTAGACTCCGGCGCCGAATGATTGAAAACCGTAAGCAGCAGGCTCACTTGGCCTGAGAAAGTCGAAAATCACGGGGATGGAAATCAAGGTCTTCAACAACAACGTTGAAAAAGCACTGAAGGTTGCCAAGAAGAAGCTCGCCGGAGAAGGTCTGTTCCGTGAGCTGAAGCGTCGCCGTTTCTACGAGAAGCCCAGCGTGCGAAAGAAAGCGAAGCAACGCGAAGCTCAACGACGCCGTCAAAAGTGGTTGTCAAAGCGGAAGCCTGAGTAGACACGGTCTTCCGCTCCTCCCACCAGCCTCCCCTCGTTTACGACCATTTACATGCGTCAGCAGCAAATCCATGCCGCTATCCGCATAGTCAAGCGGGAGATTTGTCGATGGCCAGAACCGGTCGTCGGGGTCGTAGCCAAGGAATCGAACTGCGATCCCTTTCCCATCCTCATATCCACCCTCCTCAGTTTGCGAACCAAAGATAAAACGACAAGGGAAGCCGGCGACCGACTCTTCGCCCTGGCTCGCACACCGGCAACCATGTTAGAGCTGCCGCTGAAGAAGGTCGAACAGGCAATTTACCCGGTCGGGTTCTATCGGACAAAAGCCAAATCGATTCACCAAATCTGCCGCCGCCTGATCGATGAGTATGGCGGGAAGGTCCCGGACTCCATCGATGAACTGCTCACCTTACCAGGAGTCGGTCGGAAAACGGCGAATCTGGTGGTGACGCTTGGATTTGGCAAGCCGGGAATCTGTGTAGATATTCACGTCCACCGAATCAGCAATCGATGGGGTTATATCGACACGAAGACGCCGGAAGCATCAGAAGATGCCCTCCGGCGCAAGCTCCCGAAACAATACTGGATCATTTACAATGATCTCCTCGTCCCCTATGGGCAGAACCTATGCCTACCGGTTTCACCGCGGTGCAGCACATGCAAGTTGGCGGACATGTGCGATCGCGTGGGGGTCACGAAATCACGTTAGGTGTAAGCAGTGAGGGATGGAGTAAAGGCTATATGAAGAGCTTCGTTTCGGCCTCAGCGGTCAGGGAAAGGATAGCTGGCAGACCCATCACCTCGTCAACATTCCTTTCGACCGCGCTGGCATCCACGCCCATGTATTCCAAGCCGGCGCTGCAGGCAATCAGCCGAAGTGTCCCCACATGCTTGGCATCTTGGAACATCTCCGAGATCTTCGGCACCTTTTTCTCTTTAAGCAACCGAGCGACTTCCTCAGCCGACTCGGCATATTCCAGCGGGAAATCAATCTGATCGATCTTCCCTTCGGCGAGTTTTTTGATCGTCCAAAATAGCAAGACGATGATCACGTCTTTGCCCATCGCCGCAGCCGTCATCCCCAGCGTCGCGACCTGATGCAGCTTATCGTACGTGGCGTTGTGGGCGAAGATGACGAATTTCGGCTTCGTCGACATAGTCATTTCTTTTGCGCTCTGACTGTCACGCTATTCACGTAGTCGGTAATCGCAGTATCGACTTCATCCGACGGCATGGGGCAAGGAAGTATACCGATTCACATCGGGGCTCCATGCGGGATGATTATAACGTTCGGGTACGATCGCGTAAACCCAAGACTGCTCCTCTGTTCACCTTGAGGGGGTCATGGACTCAGTGCTAGGATGCCGACCGATGGACGGACTCCTTTCAACAATTCAGCAATACATTTCGACGGACACGCTCGTGACCCTGACGGCCCTGTCGATTGTCTTTTTTGTTGGCTCATTGATCGCCATCCCGTTCATCCTCGTCCGACTCCCGACGGACTTTTTCGACATCCGGGTGCCGCGCCCCTGGATGGAGGATCATCACCCCGTGCTACGGGGACTGGGCCACCTGGCCAAGAACGTGGTGGGCGTCATCTTTCTGTTTGCAGGCTTCTTGATGCTGTTCCTGCCAGGCCAGGGCATCCTCACGATGTTGATCGGAGTGACAATGCTGGACTTCCCCGGCAAGCGCAAGTTAGAAGCAAAAATGATCGGACAGCCTGCTGTCCTGAACACCATCAACAGCATGCGTCAGAAGTTCGGAAAGCCGCCGCTCACGATCGCACCGGACCTTTAAGCCAGGATTGAGATGAAAGGACTGGGGATTACGATCTCTCATGGACTGATGCCCCTCTCGGCCCTTAGTCCTCAGCCCTCTACAAGACGATTTCGATAACCGGCAACACCCATGACATCGCTGCAAACTGACAGGCGCCCCACCCTCTATCTGATTGACGGCAGCGCCTATATCTATCGCGCCTTCTTTGCACTGCCGGCGCTCAATAATTCCAAAGGTCTCCAGACGAACGCGGTCTATGGATTCACGACCACGCTGCTCAAAATCATCCGTGAGCACAAGCCGGACGGGCTTGCTGTGGCTTTTGACGAAAAAGGCCCGACGCTCCGGCACGAAGAATTCAAGGAGTACAAGGCGCAGCGCCCGCCGATGCCCGACGGGATGAAGGCCCAGATTCCCTATATTCATCGCGTGGTGGAAGCACTGAATATTCCAGCGGCCAGACAGGCCGGCTACGAGGCCGATGATTTGATCGGCACGTTGGCTCGGCAGGCGGAGCAGGCTGGCTACGACGTCGTGATCGTCACCGGCGATAAAGACATGCTTCAGCTCGTGACCTCACATGTCCGCATCTACGACCCGGTCAAGGATAAGTGGTCCAGCAACGCGGAATGTATCGCCAAGTTCGGCGTTGAGCCTGGCCGTGTCATCGAAGTGATGGGCCTGATGGGCGACGCGAGCGACAATATTCCCGGCGTGAAGGGCATCGGTGAAAAGACCGCTATGAAACTCATCGCACAGTTTGGGACAATCGATGAGCTGCTACGCCGCCTGGATGAGGTCACGCCCGCCCGCATCAAGGCTCTCCTTTCTGAACAGGCGGACCAGGCTCGGCTCAGCCGGAAACTGGCAACCATCGATATACAAAGCCCGGTGGAGTTTCATCCCGAATCCTACCGGATCAAGTCGCCACATGAGGAGCCACTCGCCGAGCTGCTACGCGAGCTAGAATTCACCTCTCTCCTCAAAAGTCTCCAGCCATCGCCGAAACCCCTAGAAACGGCGACCCATGAGACCATCATCATCGAGGATGAAACAGCCGCAAAGCGATTTGTCGACGGTGTATCGAAAGGCGGGCCACTGGGCCTGCACTGTTTGTTGGCTGGACAACCAAGCGTCCATACCGACGTCCTTGGCCTGGCCCTCTCAACCGGCAACCAAACGGCGTTCATTCCGATCGACGTCCATGCCTACATGCGAACGATCATCGAACTGCTGCATGATCACACTCATACCAAGACCGTGCACGATCTGAAATCGACGTTGCTGGCGTTCCATCGCATCGGGATCACCTTGGCACCCCCATACGTGGACACCATGATCGCGGACTATTTACTCAACCCGAACCGCCGCGACCATAGCCTCGACACGATCATGTTGGAACGGCTCGGTGAACGACTTGGATCAGGCAAGCAGGAGAAGGCCCAACCACAGTCGCTGTTCGAAGTCGATACCGGATCTCGCGAGGAAACCGCGGAAGCCGCTGCTGCCCTGGCCAAGCTCGAACCAATCCTCATTGAACGGTTGACGGATCAGGGGAGCGTCAAACTCTTCACCGACGTCGAGATGCCGCTCGTCCCGGTCCTGGCCGACATTGAGCGGAATGGGTTCTTGCTCGATGTCGACGGCCTCCACGGGTTGAGTCAAGAGCTTGAGCGAGAGCTCGACCGCATGATGGAAACTATTGCCAGAGTGGCCGGAGGCGAATTCAACATCAATTCGCCGAAACAACTCGCGACGGTCCTCTTTGAGAAGCTTGGCCTGAAGCCCCTGCGGAAAACGAAGACCGGCTATTCGACCGATGAAGACACCCTTACCCAACTTGCCACGCAGCACGAATTACCAGATCAGATTCTCAGCTATCGAAGTCTGAGCAAGCTCAAGTCGACCTACGTGGATGCGCTGCCGGAACTGGTACATCCGGAGACAAAACGGCTCCACACTTCCTTGAACCAGACCGTCGCCGCAACCGGACGGCTCTCCTCCACCGATCCGAATCTCCAAAACATTCCCGTGAAAGGCGACTATGGCCTCCGCATCCGCGAAGCCTTCGTCGTACCAAAAGGCCATGAACTCCTCTGTGCCGACTACAGCCAGATCGAGCCACGCATCCTTGCCCATCTTTCACAAGATCCACGTCTGCTCGCCGTCTTTGCCAAGGGCGAGGACATCCACATGGCCACGGCCATGGAAATCTTCGGCCTACCCTCCAGTCAGATCACCAGAGACATGCGCCGCGCGGCCAAGACCGTTGTCTTCGGCATTGTCTACGGTATCAGCCCGTTCGGTCTTTCTCAGAACCTCGGCGTACCCCAGGCCGAGTCGAAGAAATACATCGATACCTTCTTTGAGCGCTTCGCAGCTGTCCGGGCCTTGATGGACCGAAACATCGCCGAAGGACGAGAGAAAGGCTACACCACCACCATCCTCGGCCGCCGCCGACCGATTCCTGAGTTGCAGAGCGGCGATCCAGCCCAACGGGGATTCGGCGAACGCATGGCAGTCAACAGCCCCATCCAAGGTTCCGCCGCGGACTTGATCAAAGTGGCCATGATCAACGTGCACAAGAAACTCCATGAGGAGCTGCCGCACGTGAAAATGATCCTCCAAGTCCACGACGAACTGATCTTCGAAGTGCCGGATCACGATCTGGAGGAAGCGAAACAGCTGGTGAGACAAGAGATGGAAGGTGTCGGCAAACAGTTGGGCCTATCGGTGCCGCTCAAAGTAGATCTGGGCGTCGGCAAAAACTGGCGCGTCGCGCATCCGTAGTATGGAAAGATCGATGAGCAAATACGAGATAGTCCTCTACTGGAGCAAGGACGATCACGCCTTCATCGCCGAAGTACCGGAGTTGGCAGGCTGTGCAGCGGATGGCACCACATACCAAGAAGCGCTGGCGAACGTGGAAATTGTTATCCGGGAATGGATCGAAATAGCCAAGAAACTCGGTCGCCGTATTTCTGAACCCAAGGGCCGCTTGAAATTCACCTGACATCTGCTGTTGATGGCAGGAACTACCCAAGCAACCGTACAGCCTGAAGGATTTGAATTCCTGCGCCCCGTGCTTCTTGAAAGCGTTGCTCAATGCGCTCTACCTTGATGACAAGCTCACTCCCCGCTACAAGATTCTCTCCGGTTGCTTCGATAAATTTCGCATCGACAATGCTGCGGCAGTGAACAATTAAATGCCGCTCCTGAAAGAGAGCCAAAATTCCCAAATTTTTCATAAGGGATTCTTGATCGCCTTCGGCTCGCAAAAGTGCTTTCAACGCGCTCTTGACACCTTTCATTTCTAACCCGACAGTTTCAGCGTGGAGGTCTCGGATAAGAACTTCTACGGCTCCCCAAAGAAGGACCGTACCTTGCCTAAGCAATTCCCTAGCAACTTTAGCAAAGTCATCGTTTTGCAGATGACTGCCAAGTACGTCGAAGATTTGGTTGCCACAAAGTTCTGGGTTTGAACGAATTTCTTCTTGTAGGCGTTGCCTGGCTAAAGTGGCAAGCTCTTGCTCTCTTGATTCATCAATCGTGTCGTCCATACCAGCTCCAACCAATCTTGCCTTCTCTCTAAATATTTCAGCTAAATGAAGCGAATGAAGTCGCGCATTATAAATACCCGTCGACACAAGGGTGAATGGTAGCGTTACAGTGCTAGATGCTGCTGCCAGGTTATGTCGAAAAGCACTAGCGATGTGTAAATTCTGAGATGAACATGTCCTTATTTCATCATCTAGAGGCTGATAGTACTCGCCAGAATCAGGCGCAAAAACGCACATCTCTGCGACCTGGTTCCGTTTGTGTTTCGAGTGTTCCATTGCAAGCTGCCGAAAAACTCGTGTTGAGCATGCCGAGATGCCCTATCTGCTGTCCATGCCCATCCACGACTCCTTGCTGACGAGGTGACCTAATCCTGAAAAGACGCTTCCGGATTCCCCGTGGGTAGGGTGCCAGCATAATATGGTCGGCCACGGGGGGATCGACCATGCAAGACATCGCATTCTGTCAGTATCTGCTTGACCTCCAGTCGCCGTAGACCGAAAAACAAGAAAGGGTGTCGAAAGTCTTTTCTCACCATCGCTCTGGGCAAGGGATCGACACGTTCAACGCATGAAGTCCAACACCCAGGGGATGCGATGGAGCCGGATATCAACTACCCCGCTTTTCTCATTTCCCCCGCAAGCAACTCGTTAATGAGCGATTGATAGGGAACGCGGCGTTTGGCTGCGATCAACTTCAGCCAGCGAAGGCGCATGAATTGGGGGCAGCATGACTATTGGCCTACAAGCGAGACAACCTTCGTCGCATGCAGGGATGCCGCTTCGCTGGTAATCAGATACATCGACACGAACTTCTCACCTGACGAACTTCGGCAAGCAAGCCGGCTCACCCAGCGACTCTTCACCACTCCGCCCCCAGCCGATCCACCACGATCTCGTGCACCACCGCGTGTTTGCTGAGCCTGGCCAAATAGACAGCCGTCTCGGCAATGTCGAACGGGCTGATCTTTTCGCTCCGCTCGATTTCGTCCGGCGAGGCATCGACCAAGTTGTCCGCGACTCCGGCAGGACAAATCGCGCTCACCTTGATGTTGAACGACCGGCCTTCGTCCGCCAGCGACTTGGTTAGCGCCATGATGCCGTGTTTAGAGGCGCTGTAGGTCCCCGTTCCTGCCCAGGCTTGCACACCGGCCACGCTCGACATGTTGATAATGAGCCCGCCGCCCTGTTTCTTCATCTGTGTGAATCCAGCTCGGCAGCAGAAGAAGGTGCCGTAGAGATTCGTCTTCATCACTTCGTGAAACGAGTCGGTCGTCGTGGCGGCCAGCCGTCCGCCGCCGCCGATGCCTGCATTGTTGACGAGAATGTCGATCCGTCCGTACTTCTCGACCGACTCCTCGATCAGCCTTTCTACCTGGCGTTCGTCGGACACGTCCGTCTGAATCGCCCAGGCTTCCCCACCGTGCGTCTTGATCTGCGCGACGGTCTGCTCGCAAAGCCTCAGCCGCCTGGCCGTGACCACCACCTTCGCCCCTTCTTCGCCGAATCGCAGCGCGATGGCCTTCCCGATGCCGCTACTGCTGCCGGTGACCACCGCGACTTTCCCCTGCAGCCGATTCATAGAGGCTTCTCCTTCTGTAATTCGTACCAGTTGCGTGTCCCCATCTTCTTTCGTACGGCGCGCCCCCTATTTACTGCTTTACTGCACCATCACTTCTTCCCACACACGAATTTCCACACTGATTGCGCCATGGTCTCCCGTGGAATGGGTGCCCAGTGTGACTCACCTGACTTCTTGTAGATCGAGTGACCGGTCCCCATATTTCCGGCAAACCGCTCAATGGCCACCAGTCGAAAGCGCTTATTCACACAGTCGTGTTCTTCCTGGGCGCGAGTGGAGAGGAACGTGCTGAACCCTCTGGTCTGGGCCGTCTTGAGATCATCCAACACCCAGACGCTGACCACGTCACCATTCCGGCTGATCGTCTCGGACTCGACATAGACCTTCGCCTTGTCGTTCCGATCGACGAGAAGCCATTCAGCGCACAGTGGTGCCACACTCCATAGCTGCAGCAGCGCGAGTGCAAGGAGAATTCTGGAAGATCCTTGGAAGCAGGCACGAGCAGAGGACATGCCTCACCATACCTTACGCATGTTGAGAGGACAAGAACGGGTGTCGGAAGTCTTTTTCTCACCCTGACCGGTAATCTGATGGTGCGCTATCAGCACATGCCCCGGGAACTTGGTGAGGGTGAGCAATCCGGAGCTCGCACTCACCCTGTCCTATGATTTTTCCGCAATCGACGTGAGCACCGCGTGGATGTGGGCGTCTGCGGAATCTGGGATGGGAGAATATTTTATACGGTTGAGATAGGATCCAGCCATCCATGAAACAGGTCTTCGTGTCTCAAAGCTTGATCGAAGTCGAAATGCGCAAAGAGTGGCTGGAGCAGGCCGGCATTCGTTGCACGATCAAGAATCAGCGCATCTCGGGCCTTGCCGGAGAGATTCCCTTTACGGAGACGTTCCCGGAGGTGTGGGTGCTCGACGATCAGGATTACGATCGGGCGCGTCAATTACTTGAGGAAGAAACCGAGCTGCCGCCGTCGAGCCAAGACTTCTGGATATGCCCAGGATGCAGCGAGCATCACGGCGGCTCGTTTGGAGCCTGTTGGAAATGCGGCCAAGAAAAGCCGGCGGCGTGATTTTCTCTTGAGTATGAGAACGAACGGGCGCATGGCGCATCCATAACTCACAACAAAGCGAGGCACAATATGCTGACAATACGTCTTTCAGTAGCGTGGGTGATCGCAGGCGTCAGTCTCAGCGCGTTGGGATTCCTGCTTCTGATGGGGCAGCCGTTCACAGCGAAGGCCCAAGAGCCGAAACGGTTTCAGTACAAGATCGTCGAGGTGCTGCCCGACACCCAGAATATGCAAACCAAGCTGAATGAGTTTGGAGCAAGCGGGTGGGAACTCGTGGCCGTGTCGATGGGGGACATGACTGAGCCGAGGCTGATCTTTAAGAAGTGATAGCGGAAGGAGATCGGTTTACCGCTGACACTCAAAGTGGATCTCGGCGTCGGCAAAAACTGGCGAGGCGCGCATCCGTAAGCTAAGAGCTTACTCCATTCCATTATTCCTAAAGGTGTGAATGTTGTACGACATTTTCATCTGTCATGCATCCGAGGACAAAGACTCTTTTGTCCGTCCTCTAGCACAAGCATTGCAAACCTCACATGTCGCGGTCTGGTTCGATGAATTTTCTCTGCAGTTGGGGGATAGCATCCGCCGGTCTATCGACAAAGGACTGCGTCAATCACGATTTGGCATCGTGGTTCTCAGTCCTGCATTCTTTGAAAAGAACTGGCCGCAATACGAGCTAGATGGTCTTGTTGAACGAGAAATGAAAGGCAACGACAAAATCATTCTGCCTCTATGGCATGGTATTACCCATGATCATGTCATGCAGTACTCCCCCGCCCTTGCAGGGCGGAAAGCCGCGTCATCAGAGCGAGGCATTCGTGAGGTTGTGAATGAAATTCTCGAAGTAGTCCGGCCACAAGGCAGCCCACTAATTGTCGCCAGGGATATGCTGCTGGAACGGGGAATCACCCCTCCAGTGATCACGGATCAGTATTGGCTTGAAGTGGTTGAAGCTTCCAATCGTGTTCCTGGCTTTGGACCTGTCATACCAGAGGATTCGGGATGGAACAGGTGGAGCTTCCCATTGCCTCCAAAGGACTCAGGAGCGGAAGGGTGGGGGGAACGATTAGCATGGACTGCAATGCAGATGGACTGGGTGAAAACTGCCGACAACGTACCCATTACTCCTTTGACTCCTCCCAAGAACGTATTGGAATTTATTTCTAGCCTTCCAGGACTTTTTGAGACATGTCGCGACTACGTCAGATTGCTCATCGAATATGCCCCGCAACTCAGCATTCCAGGTTTTGGGGGTGACTTGGAAGATGCAATTGAACAAGAGTACCAAAAGTCTTGCGCCGAAGCAGAAAATCGGCGACGACAAGATTCTCTCTCTGGTACTGCACTTACCATCAACAAGAAAACCCCTTTGTGCGCTGAAGAATGGGCCTTGCGACATCCTACATTTGGCAACTATGAGCCAGCTTACGTTACGAATGCCTATTTCAGCGGAGGTATGTTTGGCCCTTCTGTGTCACCCTATAGCGACACAGATCACGCTTTTTGGTTATTGTCCTCGGCCAGCTGTTGGCTCCCGAAAAAGGCCCACTCCTTCTTGCTTGAAGGAATGAAGAACTGGCGTATCTGGCCATGGGGCGATCTTGGACTGGATAAAGGTGGAGATTGGAAGAGCAATGGCACACTTATTCGGGCCCTTCATGCAGGAGCAGAGGGAAAGCCATTCAAGTGGTCAAGGCCTATAAAGGATGACGTCTTACATCGAGTCGAACTAGCCGTTAAAACTTTGAAGCTTCCTGACTCCCCTGAACACATCATGGAACTTTTCATTAATCATGATTTCCCCCAAGAATGGATTAAAGAAGCGATGAAGAGGAGAAAGGCGCAATCTAGCGGGAATGGGAAGAGACATAGAGGGAGAGAAACAGATACTGTTCCGAAAAATCGCCAGTAGGTTTCGATGTTAAGGCTTGCCATCGGGAAGAACGTTCCTCGTGCATGGGCCAGGCGTTCGTAATCGCGGGCAGGCCTGTCTATTGCCTTACAAGTGCATTTTGCACAGCTCAGCTCGTCTTGGAAGCCTTCACTATATTTCTTTCAAAGTCAGACCGGCCGAGGGAATTGGCGAGTGCGCCAGCGATCTGTTTCAGCTGAATCGCGCTACCCCATCTAGTGGCCACCTTAGAGCTTTCCCAACATTTCCGCCAATGTCTGAACCGTTTTCAGAATATTCCTCTCCGAGCGATTGTTCACTAAGACAGCGGTCCTGTGCTCAGCAATCATCAAACATCCGAAGCTGGTCCGGATGCGGGGTCCCTCGTCTCCACGTCAGAGGCGCGGGCTCTTTCTTGAGTTTGGCGGAAGGTGGGCTTGATGCCAGTAAGGCTTGCGCAGAGATCCATGGTCCAATCAGGTCGAAGTGGGCTAGATCTGTTTCTCGAAGGTTCAAGCTCCACTCCGAACCAAGTCTTTTCCTTGTTCCCGCTGGACGACTCAGGTACCGCAACTGAAAGAACCACTCCCCTGACAAGCTTGTCCCAACCCGATGAACAATGGCGATAAGACCCCTCCGGTCACCGGCTGTTTGCAGGAGGTAGACCCCGATAGCAATCTCTTCACGATCTATCATGTAGCCGATGGTTACACGAGTATTGACCGAAGGTCAAGCGAGAGTGTTAAAGGAAGGACCTCCTCTCATCATCCGCATTAAGGTCAAGGCAAACTTGGCAGCAGGAGCTGAATTCTTGACTCTCTGTTGGGCTGAGCCTAGGCTTTAGACCAAGCGTCAAGGGAGAAACTGATGTCGACAGCAAAGAAACAAGCGCTGGAGATGGTGAAGAAGTTGCCAGAGAACGTGACGTGGAACGACATCATGTACGAGATTTACGTCCAGACAAAAATTGAAACCAGTATTCAGGCTGCGGATGAAGGGAACGTGGTGCCCCACAACGCCGTAAAAGGGCGCTTCCTCATGAATAGTCCAAGTTAAGTAGACCGCGTTCTTTGTTGCCGACATCAAGAATATTTGGGTCACCCTCCAATGAAACAAGTCTTCGTCTCTCAAAACTTGATCGAGGTTGAGATGCGCAAGGAGTGGCTGGCGGAGGCTGATATCCCTTGTACCATCAAGAACCAGCGTTCTGCGGGTCTGGGTGGAGAGATTCCCTTTACTGAGGTGTTCCCGGAGCTGTGGGTGCTCCAAGATCAGGATTACGATCAGGCACGTCAGCTACTTGAAGAAGAAACTGAGTTGCCGCCAATGAACCAAGACTTCTGGACATGCTCAGGAAGCGGCGAGCGGCATGAAGGTCAGTTTGGCGTCTGCTGGAAGTGTGGACAGGGAAAGCCCTCGGCGTGATTTTCGCTGCTACCTTCTCCCCCATCCATCACTTCTTCTTGCAGACGAATTTCCAGACTGATTGAGCGAGAGTTCCTCTTGGAATAGGTGCCCAGGCTGACTCGCCTGACTTCTGATACACCACGTCACCAGTTCCCATGTTCCCAGCGAAATGTTCCACTGCCAGCAGCCGAAAGCGCTCGTTCGAACAGTCGTGCTCTTCCTGGGCGCGCGAAGACAAGCATGTCTTGAACCATCGTGTCTGAGCGGTCCTCAGATCATCCAAGACCCTCACGCTCACCCGCTCACCATTCCGGATGATGGTCTCGGAATCGACATAGATCCTTGCCTTGTTGTTTCCATCAACCAAAAACCATTCTGCAAAGACAGGAACCACGCCCAGCAATTGGAACGCAACCAGGATGGAGAAAACCAGGGGAACAGCGCGGAAGAGACAACCAGTGGAGAATAACAATCCGTCACGAAAGAGGAGCTTGTCGAGGGTGGAGCACCACGGCTTAGCTCGTCTGGTCCCTTTGCATCTTCGGCCAACCCTCATAAACGACTGCCCTCCATCGCCGAGGCCTCGGCTCGTCCCCAAAGGCTTTGGCCGACGGGTGGGAGGGCAATCACAATTCCTTGTCGGCATGAGAGCAGTGACGCCACGCATGGGCCGGTGAATGACTGAAGCTCAAGAGCTTATTGTTTGGAGCACGGCACTGGCAAGCATGCCGCGCAGAACACTCGGACCATAGGCGGTCGATCGATTTAGGGTTTCTGGGCGTTTTCCTCTATCCTTTTCAAGCAATCGTTAAATGCCCCTCGCTGTTGGAAAACCGACCAGAATAGTTTGTAACGATTGACCATTTCCAACTGCTCCACGTACTCGTTGCACTGCTTCGCCTTCCAAGCCTCTATATTCTCCGGGGGTGCAGTAACGACCCATGCCCCCCCTACCAAGACCAAAATAGCCAGGGCCACGCTCCCGACGAGTACAATTCCTTTCTTGACGTCCATAAATCCTTCTTTCGCTAGATTAAAAGTCAACGCACCCGCTAAGTCTTGTCTGCCTGAGCCTTACCCGTTGATCATGGTGCCGGAGACCGGGATCGAACCGGTACGGGCCTTTTGAGCCCGAGGGATTTTAAGTCCCTTGCGTCTGCCTATTCCGCCACTCCGGCGCGAGGCGGATTTTAACATAGCGACGATGGTCTACCGCCACTTTTCTCGTTGCCCCGTACCTACCCATTTACTATACCCAGACATCGTGTGCGACAGACTGAATCTGTCACGGGATCGCATGACTGCCGATCGCCTAAGCAAGACTCCAGGAACTTTCATGAAATCCAGCCTGGCCCTGCGGTATAGTAATGAAGAATCTATTTCATCAAGCTCAAGGGTAGCAGTCTGAGAACCAAGGTTTCACAATTTCTCCTCGCTGCCTTCCTCCTCATAACGGCGATGCCGGGTGAAGCGGTGAGCCAAGAGGCGGTGCTCGACATTCTTCCGCTCCGCCCGTTCAGTTTCGACGCAGCCTTCAACCAACAAAACTTTGGACCTAAAAGCAGACTTATCTCCGTTAAAGGCGGATTCACCGCGCTTCGCTATGGTCCCCTTGAAGTGAGAGGGATCTACCAGTATTTCAGTCTTCATAATCCTATTATAACTACTGACCAACATCTTCTTTATGCGAACCCACGTTGGAATAATTTCATCGACGTGTTGGATTTTCCAAGCAGCAAACCCATCAGTCGCATCCTGCGACATGTACTCTTCGGTCCGCTGGAGCATCGGGCGGTACCTTATGTCGGCGCAATGCTGGGAGGTACCTTGCCGGGGCGAGGCGAACTTTCACCGGGCTACCTGTATGGAGGACAGATCGGTGTACGATTTCCTGTCGCTCAGGGATTTTCCGTCGATATGGGACTTCAGTACATGCGATTCGAGATCAATGCCCAGAACAAGTCCGACTTGGCAAAACAATGGCTCTTCACCATCGGCCTTCGGTTTTAAGCCGATGGCACTCATGAGCTATCGAGACATGGAGGATATGAATCGTGCGCGTGTGTGCCGTTAAAAGATTCCATGGCTCGCTTCTCCTGGCGGGGCTCTGCATTCTTCTGCAAGGATGCGGTCTTGTCTATGACGCCGTCGAGCTCATACACCCGCTGAGTCGCGATGAACTGTCCGCGATTTGTGCGCACAGACGGCTACGCGTCGGCATTTCGGTAGAACCGTTTCGTCCGTTTGTATTTCCCGCGGTCTACACGAATGAAGGTATTCGCGTCACAGGTCTGGACATCGAACTGATCCGAGAGGTTGCCGATGCACTCACTGCTCATTGCGGCGAACCAACTCCCATCGTACCGACCTTACATGTCACTCGATTTCCTGATCTGTTCATCAAAATGAACGAGGGGCAGCTCGATCTCTTCGTCTCGTCCGTGAGCGGGACTGTTCCCGGTACAAGGCCGGCCGGCCTCTGGTTTTCGGCTCCGTACCTGCGCGACGACGGAATCGCCGCCATCATCCGAAAGCCAGAGGTGGCAGAGCGTGTGCGGACGCAATTGGAAAAGCAGAACGGGAATTGGGATACGCTCGCAGCCGTCCAAGAAGCCTTTGCCGGCTTAACCGTCGCCGTTCAGAAGGGGCGATCCTCTCACCAGTATGCCAAAGCCAATCTCAAACGGGTTCGCATGGTCATCTGCGATTCGCTTCCCGCCTCCATTGAATCGAAGGATCTGAATATCGATGTCATCCTGACCAACCATTCCATCCTCGAGTATGTAACGAAACGGGTCTGGCAAGAGTGGCACCCACTCACGCAACCGGACGGGTCGCCTCTCCTCCTCACACGTGATGATCTCTCCATCGTGACGAGCGAAGAGCATCGACAGTTACAATGGTTCTTAAACAATCTGCTCTTTCGCTTGGAGGAATCAGGACGATTGAAACAGATGAGAACGCGCTGGATCGAAGCGGAATATGCTCCTACTCGGCGAGCGACGGCAGAAGGGCTGCCGCTTGAGGTGACGCAAGTTCCTGACCATTATGACCAAGGACAATGCCGTCTTGCTGAGAAATGATGAAGAAGCGGAGGGAATACTGATGCGTCTCCTAAAAATCTTTCTACCTCTTGGCTTGGTCTTGGTTCTTCTCTGTCCCCAAAGTGGCTGGTCACAAACTTCCCAGAAGGAGGCCGAACAAACGGCAGCGCTCTTAGCGACCCTCCTCAATGCAGGGCGTGTCGTCATCGAGCAGAACCAACCGCTGATCAACGATTCAGGGAGAGGCGAGAAGGGATTCACACCTGAGGTGTTTGAACGGCTCATCCTCGATGAATTTCTCCAGCAAACACAGATCGACCTGAAATATGTGTCCTCCGCTATGCCCTCGCAGGCGAAAGATTTGTTGAGTCTGCTGCTCATCACAAGCAAAGAAGTGGTGGCGGACGCCCAGTTCGTGATTAATCAGCGCGGGATCGGCTATAAGAACTTTATCCCGGCCACATTCGGAAGCCAAGCCGCGCGGAAATTCTCGAAGCGGTCGAAGGTCACGATTAAACAGACCGCCCTCGAACCGAGGAATTTGCAGAACGCTCCGGATGAGTATGAGGAGATGGTCTTGAAACGACTTGCGAGCCAACCATCCTCAACCACGCCGATTGTAGAGTGGCTTGACGGTGGACAGTTACTCAGAGCTGTGGTGCCGATCTATTATTCAGAGGATTGTCTTGTCTGCCATGGAAACCCCAAGGGAATCCTTGATATGTCCGGCTATCCGCGAGAAGGCGCTCAGGCAGGAGAACTGGCCGGGGCCATCAGTATTCAGATCCCCTCGGACCATCGGTAGCAGTCAGCCCGTGCCGACGGAGGAGAGCGACGGGGTGATCCGCTACCGATGATCGTCGAGAAGCTTAGTTCAAGACCGCAGTCAATTGCGGCCGTGACTCTTCAGCACTCTTCGCTTTTGCCGATTTTCGCTCCAGCACTTCTTCCACCCCAGACTTGACGGCCCGGCCCCATCGGCTGGTCTGCACCTGCGCCTTGCGGGCATACCGGCCGATGCTTCGACGAGTTTCCACACCGGTCTGTGGAGCGAAGAGGAGCCCGAGTCCTGCTCCAATGACCGCCCCACCGGCGATGAATGCTGCTGCCTTGGCGACCTGATTCCCCTGCTCCGACATGGTGAACCTCCTCATGATGGTAAATGAGCCGGAAGATCGTTTCTGAACGCTTCCTATGCCAAGATCATTCAGCATGCTCTGTGCCAGGATTTGAACAGGAAGAATGGAGGCGATTCTCGTGAAAAATCACAGGGGGCGCTTTTTGGCAATGAGAAGTGACTAATTTTTGGTCTCTTTTTCTCGACAGACCGAGACACAGTCGTTTCAGAAAACCAACACTTGAGCTTCCTTCGTGCTTGCAAATCAGCCATGGAAGACGATTTTCCACTGACAAACCTTAGCCCTTTCTAATTTTTGTCTCGCTTGCCTTGCATTGACACGTGAGCCCCCGTATGATCCATCGGCAAGTTTTACCGTACGGCGCAATGGGTACCGCAGATCATCCAAGATTCGTGTTCCTCTCGTGATATAAGTACCCTCTTACAAAGGACTATTCTGGAAGCACCGTAATGGCCCCCCTAGCTGCCATCCCCTACCCAAATATCGACCCAGTTTTTGTGGCACTCGGCCCCATCCAGCTCCGCTGGTACGGGCTGATGTATCTGATCGGCCTGACTGCGGCGTACTTCCTTATTCAACGCAAAGTAACCCACAAAGGGTTAGCGATCAGGAAAGACCAGGTCTATGACATGGTCGTCTATGCGGCCTTCGGCGTGTTTCTAGGTGGAAGGATCGGCTATACGCTGTTCTACAACTTTTCATACTACAGCCAGAACCCGCTGAAGCTTCTGGCGGTCTGGGAAGGGGGCATGTCCTTCCACGGCGGCCTCATCGGGACCGCTATCGCACTAATCTGGTTCAGTAAGCGGCAAGGCATTCCGACCTATGCCGTTGCGGACTTAGCGACAGCCGTCACGCCGATTGGATTGGGGTTTGGCCGGATAGGCAACTTTATCAACGGTGAACTGTATGGTCGGTCGACAGACGTAAACTGGTGCATGGTTTTCCCGGCAGGGGGTCCGGTCTGCCGCCATCCCTCGCAATTGTACGAGGCAACCCTGGAAGGGCTGACGCTGTTCACGGTGTTGTGGTTGATTGATCGGCGACCGACCCCGCCTGGGACGATCTTCTGGACCTTCATCACCGGATACGGCATTAGCCGACTCATCGTTGAACTCTTCCGTGAACCGGATCAGCACTTGGGCTTTATCTTCGGACCGATTACCATGGGCCAGATTCTTTCCATTCCGATGGTGGCGATCGGACTCATTATGCTCGTCCTAGGCTACCAGCGTGCGAGGCAGAAAGCTGCGCACGCTTGAAAGTCCTGAGCAATGAGTCCTGACTGCTGAGCGAAGGGATTCCGGCCTTTTCAACTCAGCACTGAACTCAGTACGGCATGTCGTCATCGTCGAGGCCGACATGGTGGCCCAATTCATGGACAACGGTATCACGCACTTCCTGCACCACTTCTTCAGGGCTCTCACACATGCGGAGGATCGGACCCCTGTAAATGGAAATTCGTGGCGGCTGCTCCCCTCCGGGCCCAAAGAACGAATCAGCCGCGAGTGACTGACCTTGGTACAGCCCAAGCAAATCGTCTTCACTGTCCAGCTCAAGGTCTTCAAGGACGTCTTGCGGCGGCTCTTCTTCCACAACCACGGCAATAGACTCCATGAGCTTAGCGTAGGGAAGAGGTAGGTCCGCAATCGCCTGCTGAACCAGCTTTTCAAAATCCTCAAATGAGACATGGTCACACCTGGCCATTTCCATTGTCCCTACCCTTACAATTCTACTGCCGTTGCACATCGCAGAAACAGACAGTGAAACCGAACCGAGTCGCACCCGAGACTCTGCCTGATCGCAGACTTATAAACTTCACTCTGTGTTCTGTACTGCTCAGCCCGCGCGGCTGCCTGATCGGCCGATATCGCATCCGTCTTATAGTCGGCGACCCACAGCTCTCCATCAAGCCGGTAGAGGAGGTCGATCACCCCTTCCATGACCTGCCTGTTACCCCAAGGTATGACGAAAGGGACTTCTCGGCCAAGGATTTGGGACGACCGGAGACGTTCATAGGCTTCCGATCGACCGAACGTCGCAAGAAGATCGTTCACGGATTCAGTGATCGCTTCAGCATGGGACTGGCCATCCGGCCCAAGGGTTGCCTGTACGGCTAATCCTACCTGAGCGCATAACCCAGAAGGGTGCTGTGAAAAGTCCCAACCCTCGAGCAAGCGATGCGCCACCACACCAGCTAACCGTCCAACCGCGGCATCCTGTCGAGCAGGAGTCGCCTCACGCACAGTCCGCGCCAATCGTTTACCTAGCATCGTCGGTGTCAGATGATGGGAGGTCTCACGAACTTCGGTCCATCGAGCCGTCCTGATCTTCCACCGTTCAGCAACCTCATATGGATCAATCACTACTGCACTAGCTGCTCTATCCGACCGTCGGCGTGGCCGCTTTCGTTCCGGTGCCTTGATCACTCGATGGGGAATCGCGCTGGCGCCGATCTTCAGAGCCTCCGTCGAAGCTGTTCCGATCTCCCCCGTCCCGATATTCTGCAGCAGGTCAAAGACCGTTTCGCCGATTGAGCGGCCGGTTATCCCTCCTGACAACAGCAACAACTCTTTGGCCCTAGTCATCCCCACATAGAGCACGCGTCGCCGTTCTGCTTCTTCTCGCAGCCGCAGTTTGTGCTGGACCAGCAACGAACCGAGAGACCGATGACGGTCGAGGGAGAGACCATAGATGCCACTCGACCAATCATAGGAAATCTGTGGTGCACTTCGCTCCCGCCCGCTCCCTTGGTGAAGGCCTGGCAGCACAACAATGGGGAATTCCAACCCCTTGGCCTTATGAATCGTTAACACGTGCACGGCTTCGAGCGACTCCTCGGCGAGAGGACTCTCCGATTCGTCCGGTTGTTCGTCAAGGCGGGCAATCATGAGCTCCACAAATCCGCTCAAGGTCATGTGAGGTCGGTCGGCCAATGACGCAGCCGTCTGTTTGACTTTCAGGAGGTTGGCCACGGCCTGTTCGCCATGGAGTGATGCAGCCGCCAGATCCAGGATCGGCAATCGGTCAAACATCAGCGCGATGGCCTCAGCCAATGGCAGTATGGCAATAGCCCGGTGGAGCCATGCCAGATGTTCGTACAGCCGCTGAACAGCAGCCGCGCTGGCATGGGGCCACGACCCGAGACTCACGGCCTGGAGATAATTGAAATGCCCTGCCTGCTTGAGCTCATAGAGCTCCCGATCCGTCAGCCCCCCAAGTGGTGAGCGCAGGAGACCGGCTAACGCGATTTCGTCATGAGGATGATCCAAAACCCGCAGCAGATTCACGAGGTCAATCACCTCCTGACGACGATAGAAATGCTTTTCCCCCTCGATAACGTAGGGAATATCGTGCCGGCGCAAGGCATCGAGGTAGGCATCAGCCTGCGTAAGCTTCCTGAAGAGCAACGCGATGTGTCCCGGCTTCACGGAAGGGCGACTCAGAACCTCGTCGTTCAGCCAGCGAGCCAGCACTTCACTCTCGGCTCTCGTCGCCCCCGCAGCATCGAATGTCTCTGCTTCACCATCCGGCGTGGTCACGCTGAGACGAACGCCCGGTTCGATTGACGCCTGACGCCGTTGGGGTCGCACCTCCAATCGAACATTCGCTGGCTGAACCAGCGGCTGTCGTTCGAACAACCGATCGAAGACCTCATTCACCGGCTCTAACACGGCCACATCGCTCCGGAAGTTCGTAGTCAACGTCTGGGCCACTCCACCGTCCACCGTGACCTTTTCTACGACGCGGTCGAAGGCTTCGATATCAGCTCGCCGAAAGGCATAGATCGACTGTTTGGGATCTCCCACAATAAAGAGTTTCCCCGGTTCGAGCGTCATCTCGTGCCAGTGAGCCGCCTGGCTCCCCTGCCGCTCTGAGACCGCAAGGATGATCTCGTACTGCACCGGGTCTGTGTCCTGAAACTCATCGACTAACACGGCTCGATAGTCCCGCTTAATCCGTTCACGGACCGACGGATGTTCGAGGAGCAGTGTCCGTGCCCGTGCCAGCAACCCATCAAACGAAATCCAGCCCTGCCGAGCAAAGGTTTCACGAATGTTCCGCGCTAGCGGTATGAGTAGCGTCACGAGATCGTTCAAGAATGCATGGTCGACCGTCAGGAGCTGTTGCGCCGCCTGGATGATCGCGGCCGCCTCTTTGAAATCACCTTTCTCCCACCCACCCACGGCGCTTCCAAGGTCCTTGCCGAACCACTCTCGTTCTTCCATCGCCAGGCCTTTCCGGCCTGGTAACCCATTGTCTACTATGAGATGTAGCAAAGACGCCGCGGCGGCGAGCATGTGCTCGACCTTCCGGCGCTTTGGTCGATCGTATGCCTTCAAAAGTTGCTCCGCCCGGTCTCCCATATGTTGTATCCAACTCAAGACAACCGGTGGCACTGCTGTGGATGCAAGTTGTTGTTGCAGAGTGCCGAGGTCGATCAATTCGCTGCACAAGGACCGGGCCAACGTTCTGACCGTTTCAAGAGTGGTCGATGACAAGACCGATCGCCAGAGGCGATGTTGTTGTCCGGATCGGCTCAATTCCTGGTCGAGCCAGCAATCCCACGCTGCAGTGAATTGCTCTTCAAACCGTAAGCCGTCGTCTTCCCTGAAATCAGGATCAACTCCGCTCTCTAGCGGGTGGAGTCGCAACAGGTGTCCGGCGAAACTATGAAGGGTGCCGATCTGGGCCTTTTCGAGATCGTTGAGTGCGGCCTGAGCACGCGCGGCAATTGCATCAGCGCTGAGTCCATAGCGATCTCGCAGATCTTCCCTCGAGACAGCCCCTCCGTCGCCTGATCGCACCGGGTCGGCCTCTGGGCGAGCCAACACAACGAGTCGCTCGCGCAGTCGGACTTTCATTTCCGTCGCCGCCTTGTTGGTGAAGGTTAAGGCGATGACCTGCGTGATCAAGACCGGAGCGGGTTCCTTCATCAGCAGATACACGAGGCGATTCACGAGCAACGTCGTCTTGCCTGTCCCTGCCCCGGCCACAACAACGACATTGCGATCGAATGTCGTCTCGGCCAACTCGCGCGCCATACGATCCGGTATCAGGAGATCGTTACTCATCGGAAATTTTCTGTGCACGAAGCATCTTCAACGTTTTCGGCTCGGCCGCACGATGAGCCCTCCACCACGTCGGCGCATGCTCTCGCCGACAAGCCACACGAAAGTCACAACTATCGCAATAGCCGTCTGGAAGAATGAAAAAGCGTCCGGTACGGATGCCGTCCACCAGCGTTCTCAGTGTGTTCTGGATCAGTACTCCGGTATCGGAGGACCACGACATCGTCTCAAAACTTGAACGGCTGATCGTCGGTGACCACTGAGGAGCGAGAAACAGGAACTGCACCTGACTCGGAGTAGGCTGGCCAGGAACCGTGAGACAGCTATAGAGCGGTGGCTGCAGCCGATATCCACGGACCGCCGACTGCGTCAAGTTCCGGTCTTCCGGTTTCATCGCTGAGCCGACTTTGAACTTGTAATCGACTACGCGCACCGTGCCGGAGGACCGGTTCCGATCGAGACGATCAATGCGACCACGGATCTTCAACAATCCCTCGTCGAGGACATCGGGAATCGTCCCTTCACCGTCCACTTCAAATGCAATAGGCTGGTACGGATGCTCGGCCTGTTCCTCCTCGTCCGCCTTCACCGCCGCGATCACCAGTGCCACAATCTGTTCTTTCGCCAACTCCCACAGCAGATAGTGGCCTGTTCGATGTTGTGACTCCAGGTCTGCCGCCGCCTGTTCTGTCGACTGACGGATCTTCTGATCCATCATGTCGTCCGCTACTTGTCGAGTTGGCCACCCGACCTGCACGAGCTCTTCATAGCAACAACGCAATGCGGCGTGGCAGAGCGTCCCAACCAGCGCCGCATCTGGCTCCTGCGACATCGCAACCCGGCTCGGCTCGAGTCGCAGCACATCTGCGGAAAAATATTGGAACGGACAGCGTGCATACCGTTCGAGCGGCGTCGGAGCGAGACCCCGTTCGATGAGCCGCACCCAATGAGATTCGACCGCCCCCGTCATCCCATCAAAGAGATTGAGCGTCGCGCCGTCTTCTTCGATTCGATCGAGCGCCATCGCTGCATGGTGGAACGTGTCCGCATCACGCCCGAGCGCCCGTACCAGATCGGTCGGGTCTTGCCCGTTCATGGCCAACCACTGAGTCAGTTCAGCCGGCGGCAAGAATCGTGTAATCATTGGCTGTTGTGAGACTCGATCCGTCAGACGACGAGGCACCACATCGACCGGCTGCTCATCCTGGCCGAACCGACGGCGCGCGTCGCCGAGAGACGGAGAGGCGGCCAGCATGCGGCCAGATTCATCGGCCCGTTGATAAGATAAGTAGAGTCGCTGAGTGGCAGTCTGACAACAGAGGCGGAAGAGCAACGTCTCTTCTCCATAGGCCGTCAGTTTCTCATCGATCTTAAATCCAAGCGTGGCGTCGAGCACGCGCCGATGACGATCACGCAGAAATGCATCTTCGCGAATATAGCGCGGAAACACTTTTTCGTTCAGCCCGAGGACAAACAGGACTTTGAACGACACTCCGCGGGCAGCCATCACGTCGTATACCATCACGCCCTGAGATGAACCATTGTGGAGAGGGATCGTCGTGCGCTCGAAGGTATGGGTCAACAGTTCAACAAATTCGGCCCAGGTCATCTCCTCGTTGAGCGGCTCCAATTCCATGAGCGTGGTCCAGATACGGTCGATGGCGTCCCATGTCATTGTGTGGCGAGCAAGCGGGCCATCGTCGGTGTCGGTAGTTGATACGGCTGCATCTGGCCGACGCAGGTGCCGCTCAATGAGTGCTCGACACGCTGTGACCATCTGACCGATCGTGCCTCGCGATGGCAGGGCCGAACAGGCTTGTACGAGCTGTGAGACCACCTGCCAAAACAGGCCGATCACCTCCGGCGCAATGGCCAGCGAATCAACAAGGCTCTCCTCACCATCAATCACCAATGCAGCTTGGCTCACCTGTTCCAACCGTGTCCACGCCTCAACCCCGTGCGTAATGTGCAGCGCTTGGACGAGCATCTTCCACTGTTCTGGCCGATACGACGCCGACAGCTCATCATATAAATCGGTGACGTAGAGCGGAGACGTCACGACATCGAGAACTGACGTGCGATAGAAATCGTTCAACGGCAGGGAGGCTACCTGCAACACGAGCTTGCAGATCGGTTCCTGAATCAACGGCCTTGATGCCGTCGTACGAAAGGGAATCCGATAGCGATCGAAACTCGACTGAAGATACAGGCTATAGGGATCAAGGGTCCGGGCGGTGACGCCGATTTCATCGAATCGATACCCGTTGGTTTCGATCAGATCGAGAATGGTTCGGCAGGTTGCTGCCAATTCTTCTTCCGCGCCAATTACGCTCCGAATGGTGAGTTGGGCATGATCGTGCGCCACCGTTGACGATTCCTGTTCCAGCCGGATCGGGGCATCATCCGACATCACCAGCGACTGGATATGCCGATCGAAAAAGCGCCGAGCAAACCCAAACGCCGGGTCATCCTCCAGCGGAAAAAACAAGGTCGTGTCCTTCGCACGGCTGATAGCTTCAAAGAGGGACAGCTGCACCTGCGTCAGGTCATAGAACCCATAGTAGAACACGGCCTTCAACGGCTGGAGAAACGTAGCGGTCGGAATGAACGGGATGAGGGCCTCGGCCAGATCGTCTTGCGTCCCAACCCCGAGGGTCTTGCCAGCTTCCTTCACGGCCGCATAGAGCGACAGGAGCGCGCCGAGCCACTCCCGATCGTCATCCTCGAAATAACCTTCACGGAGACCTTGCAGCGCTTGCGCAGCGTCGACCGCGGCATCCTTCAAGTCGCGAATGGTCGCCCAGAGCGCGCCCCACGTCCCAGAGGATTGTCCGATTCGTTGCAACGGAACCTGGCTGGTGAGCTTACTGTGAACAATGTGACGAACGAGTTGTTCAAAGAACAGCTCATCAACGACCCGCGGCAGTAGGTGGTCGACCTGTACGTCCCCAGCCAGCCGTAGGGCCAATTGGTGGAAGGTCAAGATATGTAAGTTGAAGAACGACAGCCGGTGTTCGACGGCGAAAATGGTGCGAAGGCGATCGGCGAGTGGCTTGGACGGAACGAAGATCGCGATCGGCGCAAGCGGATCAGTCGCCTTGACACGTGTGAGTCGATGGACGAGAGCAGATTCAAGAGTAGGATGAAAGCGACCCGTGACGACCTGCAACATGGCGAGTCATTGTACGCTACCCAGTCTCCGGCCCCAAGAGCTCGCCGTTGCAGTCAACGCAGGCCCAGTCGCCGTCGATAAACGACATGGGATCGGCGCAGATCGGGCAATCCGGCGGAGGCCCCTTGGCAATGAGTGGAAGATCCGGGAGCTCGTTGTCGTATTCGTCCATGGCTCTCCTACCCTTCTCGCTGTTTGATCTTCAATTGAATGGCCTTCTCCGCGCTTTCTCGACTTGGGACACCGACGAACGTCAGGCGCCCATCGATGATCGTCGCCGGCACGGCACGGACAGAATGACGGTCGGCCAGCTCCTGGCCGTCTTTCGTGGTGATATCCACTTCACGATAGGAGAAGCTGTACTTCACGCGCAACTGCTTCCACAGACTTTTGGCCGATGGACAGGCTCCACAACTGGGCGACACGAGTAATGTAATGTTTGGCATGATATTTCCGAAAGCCAACCTAAATTATACTGATGTTTGGATCTTAGCATCCGCTGAAAAGACGGCGCAAGGACGGGACCAGGATCAGCTTCAATCGCCGAGTCACATCATGGTATTCACTGCGCACTGTGGAAAGATTTAGGAGACAGGCGTATGATATGTATATAATCCATGGTCAACCGCTTCTCGTATACGCTCCCGTGGCTGGCCGCCATCCTACTGTTCTGCAGTCCCGTAATGCACGCTGAAGAAGGCCGAGGAGATTCGCCTCCACTGCGAGTCTTGACCTACAACCTGCTGCACGATGGAGCATGGTCAGGATTCTTCGAGAGCGGCACCCATCTCGAAGAGCGGCTCGACATGTCCATTCAAGAACTGAAGCGGTTGCAACCTGACGTCATCGCACTTCAAGAAGCGTCAGACAGCCGGAAGCATGGCAACGTGCCGCAACGGATCGCTGAGGCACTCGGGTACCAGATGGTGTTCGCTCCTGCGACCGAACATATCTTCGGCATCGGCTTTGTGGATCGGCTGATCACCTCAGCCATCGGCTTCAAAGAAGGACCTGCCATCCTGAGCCGCTATCCTATCGTCGGCTCAGAAGTCTATGACCTGCCTCGATGCCCACGTCGCATGGATCCTCGCATTCTCCTGCGAGCTGAGATTAAGGCACCGGATGGCTCGGTCCAGGTCTTTTCCGCCCATACGTCGAAAGGCGACGAATGCCAACTCCAACGAGTTGGCGAACTGTTCCGTGAACATCGAGGAACGGGGCGAGCCATTTTGATGGGCGACTTGAATACCGGAGAACAATCTCCAGTCCTCACCGAATGGCAGAAAGAGCCGGGATTCATCGACGCCTTCCGGATCGCGAATCCGGGAGTACCCGGAGGAACTGTCTGGCAAAATATCCAGGTCGAGTGGCCCACTGCCGATCGCCGTGTCGATTTTATTTTCCTGTTTGATGGAGGTGCTAGTGGAAGCTCGGTCGTGCGTTCAAGCCGTGTGGTATTTGACCAGCCCGGTCGGCTCCCGAACGGCGACGCACTTTGGCCCTCGGACCATCGCGGCGTATTGGCCGAAATCGGAACCGCTCCCTCTGGAAATGGGCCGACCGAAGTTGCCATCGAAAAGCTGACCGTGTCTCCCGTGAACACCGTCCGT
>Ga0224500_10000256_pt1 | contig 38499 bp, 23 predicted proteins | sample SF_Oct11_sed_USG_FD_168126 | JGI IMG/M metagenome (GOLD analysis project Ga0224500, IMG submission 168126) | Sediment microbial communities from San Francisco Bay, California, United States - SF_Oct11_sed_USGS_4_1 | ecosystem: Environmental > Aquatic > Marine > Sediment | place: USA: California... | reverse complement strand
CGCGACGCTCGCTGCGCGAAAGGACTCCGGTCAGGGCGCGCACGTCGATGCGTCGATGTACGAGGTCTGCGTGCAGCAGATGAAGGACGCGATCTTCGAGAGCCAGCGCGGCGCCGAGCCACAGCGCCGCGGCAACGAGGACGGGGGCGTATTCCGGCAGGACGTGTACCCGGCGGCGGGCCAGGACCGCTGGGTTGCCGTCAGCCTGTTCACGCCGGAGGACCAGGCCAGGCTCGACGCGCTGCTCGGCGGGGAGGACATCGCGGCCTGGACCTCGGCCCGGCAGGACATCGACGCCGTCCTCGCGCTGCAGGCGGCCGGCATCGCGGCGGGCGTCGTGCAGGACGTCGAGGACATGATCGAGGGCGATGCCGGGCTTGCCGGACGCGGCGCATTGGTGACGCTGGAGCACCCGATCCTCGGCCCCTTCGGTCACATGCGAACGCCGGTCACGCTGTCCGGGCGTCAGCCGGAACCGTTTCGAGCCCCGTCGATCGGCGAGCACTCGGAACTCGTCGCTCGCGAACTGGCGGGACTGCCCGCCGCCGTCGTTGCGGAGCTGGCCGCAGCGGGAGTCTTCGAGTGAACGCGGGCACGGGCAAGCGCAGCCGCAAGGACCTCGCCTGCACGGCGGTGGCAACCGCGTACCAGAAGGAATTCGGGGCAAACCTGAAGCGCCGTGTCGTCGAGAACGGCGATCCGTTCGTCGTCGCACAGGCCGACACGCCGCACGAAATTTTCCACGCGATGGACATCCCTGTCATCGCAAACCAGTGGTGGTCGGCCTACATATCGGCGAAACAACTGTCTCGCCAGTACTTCAACACGCTCTCGCAACTCGGCTTTCCCGACAATACCTGCCGTTACTGCTCGCTCGGGCTCGCCTGCACGCTCGCGAACGACCCGGGGACGGCTCCCTGGGGCGGCCTGCCGCGGCCGACGGCGCTGGTGGCGCGGCTCACCTGCGACTGCATCCAGCGCGTATTCGAACAGTGGGCAGACGCGCTCGGCACCGAGTTCTTCGCGATGGAGGCACCGGCCTGGCAGCACAAGGAGCCGGACTGGTTCCGGCATTCCCGTACGGACTGGGAACGGGTCTACGAGCCGGCGCGCATCGCGCTGATGGTCGAGGAGATGCGCGACCTGATCCGGTTCCTCGAGTCACGGACGGCCAGGCGCTTCGACATGGATCGCTTCCGCCGCCTTATGGAGCGCATCAACGAACAGGAGTCGTACATCGCCGAGGCGGCCACGCTGGTCGGGTCGGCCCGGCCGTGCCCGGTGTCGATCGCGGAGCAGATGTCCAATACGATGATTCCGCAGTGGCACCGCGGCTCCGACTGGGCCGTGAATCATGCCCGCCGGTTTCGTGACGAGGTGCTGCACCGTGTCCAGGCGGGCATCGGCTGTGCAAGCCGTGAGCGTCTCCGGCTCATGTGGATCGGGGCCGGCCTGTGGCACGACCCGGGTTTCTACCAGGCGCTCGAAGAGCGCTGCGGCGCGGTATTCGTGTGGTCCATGTACATGCCCTTCGCCGGGCCACAGTACATCCGCGATCTTCGCGACAGTCCGCTGGAGGCCCTGGCCAGCCGCATCTGCTCGCTGAACGAGGTGCTGCATCTCCCGCCCTGGATGAACGGCTGGATGGTCAGCGAAGCCGAGCGCTGCGGCATCGACGCGGCCGTGATCCTGAAGCCCTCCGGCAACCGCCTGTCGCAAAGCGGTACTCTGTTCGTCGGCGAAAGCCTCCGCTCAGCGGGTGTCCCGGTCCTCATGCTCGACGCCGACATGGTGGATGCCGCCAACTGGGATCACGATGCGATGGTCGCACGGGTCGAGAACTTCCTGCTCGAGCGCGGACTGTCATGAGAGCTGCCATCTTCACGCTCTGTCTCCTTGCCGGCTGCGGCGGCACAGCGGACATCGATAGCGGCGTGATCGAGCTCGTCTACGCCTCGCCTTACAGCCCCAACCATCCGTTCAGCCTCGCCGACCGCGACTGGATGGCGTTCGTCGAACGCGAGGCCGCCGGCCGACTCAGGATCCGGCCGAGTTGGTCCGGCGCGCTGCTGTCGTCGGACCAGTCGATGATCGAACTCCGCCACGGCGTCGCGGACATCGGGCTGATCACGCCCATTTATGCAAAGGGCGGAGCGCACCTGCTCCGCACACAGACCGGCTTCTACAGCGGCGTCAGGACCGTCGGGAACCAGGTCGCCCTCTACCGGTGCATGGCTGAGCAGAGCCCGGAGTTCGCGGCGGAACTCGCCGGTCTCGAAGTGCTCGCCGTGCAGGGAGGCAACCTGCCGGGACTGCTTACGCGCAACACGCCGGTACATTCGCTTGCGGACATGGAGGGGCTGCGCATTCGCGCGCCGACGGAGCTGCTGCCGGTGCTCCGCGAGTTCGGCGTGGACCCCGTGAGCATGCCTATGGGCGAGGTCTACTCGGCCCTTGCGAAGGGCATCATCGACGGGGTGATAGCGCCGACCGACACGTTCCTGTCGCTGCATTTTGCGGAAGTCGCGCACTACTACGCGGAGTTCGAGGTACCGCGCGGAGCCTACCCGGCGCGGGCGATGGGCACGCGGAAGTGGAACAGCCTGCCGGGGGACATCCGTGACGTACTCCTGCGCGGGGTGCCGGTGTGGGAGCAGGCACTGGCCGAGCGCACGCTGGCGGCAGTAACGACCGGCGCCGAGTACGGGCGGGCGCAGGGCATTACGCTGACGGCGATTCCGCCAGAAGATCAGCGGCGATTTGCCGAGACTTACGAGCGTTACGCGAGGCGGACGGCAGAAGCGCTCGACGCGTACGGCATCGATGGTCTATCGGTGTACCAGGCAGCAAAGGCCAGTATCACCGATACGGGCACGGTGGAGTGCAGGAGGGCACCCTGATGGCGCAACCCCTGGCAGGCATCGTCGTTGCGGATTTCAGCCACGTCATGGCCGGACCGTTCGCGTCTCACCTGTTGCGGCTCCTGGGCGCGACGGTCATCAAGATCGAGGAGCCGACGCGCGGTGACGCGATGCGTTACTACGGTGACGATCGCCGCTACGACGGCATGGCACCGGCATTCATCGGCGTGAACGCCGGCAAGAAGTCGATCGCACTGGACCTGAAAGATCCGGGAGACCTGGAGATCGCGCGGCAGATTGTCCGCAGGTCGGACGTCCTGCTCGAGAATTTCCGGCCCGGAGTCATGCTGCGGCTCGGGCTCGACTACGCTGCAGTCGAGTCCCTGAACCCGGAGATCGTGTACTGCTCGGTGTCGGGCTATGGCCAGACCGAGAGCACCTACCGCGACTGGCCCGCGATCGACAACATCGTGCAGGCGACGAGCGGCATGATGAGCCTCGGCGGCCAGCCTGGCGATCCGCCGGTACGCGTCGGTTTTCCTGTCGTCGACACGCTGACCGGCCAGACCGCGGCGTTCGCGATCCTGGCCGCGCTATTGCGCCGCGAACGATCCGGCGGGGGCGAGTTCATCGACGTAGCGATGTTCGATGCGACGCTCGCCTTCATGACGTCGGCCATCGTGCCGCTGCTCGTGACCGGGAAGGCGCTGCGGCGGACTGGCAACGTCGGCTACAGCGGGCAGCCGACCTCCGGCGTGTTCGTGGCGAGCGACGGCCGCATGGTCTCGCTCGGCGTCGTGCAGCAGCGCCAGTTCGAGGCACTGGCCGATTGCCTCGGCCGCCGCGACTGGCTGGAGGATGACCGCTACGCCACGCCGGACCAGCGCCGCGCACATGCGGAGGTATTGCACGACGAGCTGAGCGGTATCTTCGCGACCCGGCCGGCCGCCGACTGGGAAGCGGAGATGAGCGCGATCGGCATCCCCTGCGGCATGGCGCGCGAGGTCGGCGAGGCGGCGCGTTTCCCGCATCTCGACAGCCGCCGCGTGAAGTTGCCGCTCGAAATAGACGGATTGCCGGACCGCGCGGCGGTCGAGATCGTCAACGCCGGTTTCCTGATGTCCGAGGACGGCCCGGGCGTCGACGAGCCGCCTCCCAGGCTGAACGAACACCGTGACGAGGTGCTGGCGTGGCTGGCGCGCGCCGGGCAGGACCTGTCCCGGCGGAGGCGGACCCGGGAGTAATCGCCGCGGGCGGCCCCGCCGCCCCGGCACCCGAACACTCCGGAGGAAGATAAGAATGTTGCATCGGCGTCGACAACTCGCAGCCGCCCTGGTTCTCGCCGCCTCGATGGCTCACGCTGCCTGCGCCCAGGAGACTCCGGAGGATACCCAGCGAAGAGCGCCCGCAGACCCGGAGGTCACCGCGGCGGCCACTCGCGCCGCAGACGCCGGCGGCAGCGGCGCCTACCGGGCAACGATGACCGTCGATTCGTCGCTGCACACGCACACGATCTACCGGCCGGTCGACCTGGCGCCTTTCGCCGAGTCCGATCGTCTGCCGATCGTCGTCTGGGCCAACGGTGCCTGTGCGAACGTCGGCAACCGGTTTCGCTATTTCCTGACGGAGGTCGCTTCGCACGGGTACTTCGTCATCGCCATCGGCCCCATCGGTCCGCGCCAGGTCGAGAGCGGCGGAACCGTCACGCCGCCGGCCGCCACAGGAACTCCACCGCCCGACCCGCGCGACCGGCCACAGGATACGCACTGGCGGCAGCTCATCGAGGCGATGGACTGGGCGGTCGCCGAGGCCGAACGCGACGGCGGGCCGTATTTCGGCCGGCTCGATCCGGCCAGGATCGCCGTCATGGGCATGTCCTGTGGCGGCCTGCAAGCCATCATAGCCTCCGCCGACCCACGCACGACGACATCGATGATCTGGAACAGCGGTACGTACCCCGCGGACGGCGGTCGGGTCCTCATCGGCGCGGAGGCGACCAAGGCGAGCCTTGCCGACCTGCATGCACCGATCGCGTACATCACCGGCGACGAGCGGGACGTCGCGTTCCGGAATTCGAACGACGATTTCGAGTCGATCGGGCACCTGCCCGCCGTTCGTGCCTGGCAGCACGGGCTGGGACACGCCGGCAGCTTCCGCACCCCGAACGGCGGATCTTTCGGCAAGGTCGCCGTCGCCTGGCTCGACTGGCAGTTGAGGGGCGACCAGGACGCCGGTCGCTGGTTCGTTGGGGACGATTGCGTGCTCTGCCGGGACGAGTCCTGGACGATACGCACGAAAAATCTCGACTGACCACCGGGAGCGCGTATGTCGCATGCGCCTCCCTGCAGGCCGGCGGTAACGCCGGCCCCGGATCGGGAGGGCGTTTCGACCCTGCCGCGCTATCTGCTTGCGAGGAATTCGCCGGGGGCGCCAGGGACGCGTCGGATTTGATTACACTCGGCGCCGGGCGCAGTCGAGCCCGCCGGCGGCACGGTTGACATAAGTGTCGCCGCACGTGCGCCACGTCACGGTTCTGGTAACGGATTTCACGAGTTCCCGTGTTTATGTCCGGTTGGCGCCGCGACCGGCCTGTCGCTTGCATCATTGGGTTCAGTAGTGTCTGGCTGTGCATGTTGCCCGCAGGGCTCCGCACCAGCCCTGGAAACCGGCGATGAACTCGACGATGAAAAAATTGATGCATGCGGTGGCGGGATTCTCGGTGGTCGCGCTATTCACCCTGGCTCAACCGGCGTATTCGAAAACGCCGGATGGGAAAACACCCGCCGAGGAAAGCGTGTGCGATACGTTGCAGGATGCGACCCCTGGCCTGTACGGGCTCTGCGTTGCCTTCTGCGAGGCGCACGACGCGGACAGCCGGGCGCCCGGCGGCGACCCCGAGGCGCTGCGCCGGCCGGATCGGAAGCTGCTCGAGAATTACGACCGCAAGCGCAGGGAAGGCGATCCGCCGATGCCCTGCCTGCTCCAGCCGCCCGCCGACGATGGCCCGACCGGCAACGAGCCGCCGACAGGTTTCTGCCCGTGCTGGACGGCGGTCCAGCTCGAGGAAATGATGCCGCCGATCAACAACACGGACTTGCCGGTGCCGGGCGCCTGCGCCAGCGGCACGTCCGGAATGTACCTGTTCAACCATGAAAATGGCCCGGACGGGCCACGGTTCGAGCTGAAGCACTATCGGACCGAGGGCTGCGACGTCGTCAAGGAGAATTACACCCTCGGCGCGCCGGCCGGCACGCTGTATGAGATGACAGTGGAAGAAAGCGAAGCCTGCGCGGCACTGCTCGTCAACCATGCCCGGAAGTACAGCACGCCGGGCGTGTGGGATTGCTTCAGCGGGCCATAGGCCAGATGGCGGCACGCCGCGCCGCGGCGGTCGCCGACGATCCCGAACGACTGTGCGGGGTCGTTGTAATCTGCTCGGGGTAGTGCGGAACGAGGCTCTTGTCGGCGCGATACCGCAGTGCTTCAGCTGCCGGGAGCGGAACCACCGCCGCGCTGCGCAGCCTCTGCCGCCGCCCGTTCCGCCTCGATGTCCTCGAGTGTCGGCGGCACCCAGCCGCGATCGAGCCGGCTGCCGAAGGCGGCGCTCTGGCCGCGCATGACTTCCTCGTAACGCTGCATGTACTTTTTCGTTTTCTCGACGTATGCGGGATTCTCGTGCGCCGGGATCGAGGGATCGAACACGGATGCGAGCTCGAGCATCTGTTCGCGGTCGTTCTGTACGAAACCCCGCACCTGTCTTTCGGCGTCGTAGGGGTGCACGCCGAGCGCCTCGAGTGCCGAACGGCCGGCGCGCAGCGAGCTATCGAAGGTCTCCCGAATGATATCCCGGGCGCCGGCGGCCCAGAGTTCGTAGACGTGGTGGCGATCGACGGCGCGCACGACGACGTGCACATGCGGATAGTTCCCGGTCACGTAGCGCACCAGCTCCGTTGCGCTTTGCCGCTCGTCGATCGCAATAACCAGTAACTTCGCCTCGTCGATGCCGGCCGCGTGCAGCAGGTCCGGCCGCATCGCGTCGCCGAAGTAGACCTTCACACCGAAGGCGCGCAGCACCTCGAGCTGGTCCGACCGGTAATCGAGCACGACTGTCTTGAAACCCGCCGCCAGCAGGATGCGATTGATGATGCCTCCGAAGCGCCCGTGCCCGGCAACTATCACGCTGCCCTGTTCCTCGATCCGATCTCCCTCCCGCGCCTGCGTAACGGCAAATCTCGGTGCGATCGCTTGGTCATACAGGATGAACAGGAGCGGCGTCAGCAGCATCGACAGTGTGACGACCAGGAATAGCTGGTCGGCAAGTGCCACCGGGATGACGGAGTTTGCGACCGTGAACGACAGCAGCACGAAGCCGAACTCGCCGGCCTGGGCGAGCCCGAGCGCGAACAGCCACCGGTCGGCGCCTCCGACGCCGAAAGCCCTGCCCAGCACATACAGGACCGCGACCTTGACTGCGATCAAACCCGCCGTGAGCGCCATAACCTCACCGAGGTTGGCGTACAGCAGGTCGAAGCGAATCGCCGCGCCCACCGTAATGAAAAACAAACCAAGCAGCAGCCCCTTGAACGGATCGATGTCGCTCTCGAGTTCGTGGCGATACTCGCTGTTCGCGAGCACGACACCTGCGAGGAACGTGCCAAGCGCAGGCGAGAGGCCAACCAGGAGCATCAACAGCGCAATACCGACCACGAGGAGCAGCGCGAATGCAGTGAACAGCTCGCGGAGGCGCGCCACAGCAATAAAGCGAAACACCGGTCGCGTCAGGTAGCTGCCGCCGCCGACCACCAGCCCGATCGCGCCGACCGTGACCAGGGCCTGTTGCCAGCCGTCCAGTTGGCCGACCAGGCTGAGGCTCGCGTGACCCTCGCCGCTGCCGACACCGTGCATGGCGGCCAATTCGGGCAACGCGAGCAGCGGGATGAACGCGAGCATCGGGATTACGGCGATGTCCTGGAAAAGCAGCACCGAGAAACCGGACTGGCCGCCGTCGCTTTGCATCAGGCCCTTCTCGTTCAGCGTCTGCAGGACAATGGCGGTCGAAGACAGCGACAGGATCATGCCGACCGTGAGCGCGACAGACCACGGCTGTCCCAGCAGCATCGCGATAAACGCCATGATCGCGGCCGTGACGAGGACCTGCAGGCCGCCGAGACCCAGCAGCCTGTTACGCATCGACCACAACATCCGCGGTTCAAGTTCGAGACCGACCAGGAACAGCATCATGACGACGCCGAACTCCGCGAAATGCTGGATGCTGACCACGTCGACGTGCAGCTGCCGCAGCAGAGGGCTGAGCGCGATACCCGCGATCAGGTAGCCGAGCACGGAACCCAGTCCGAGTCGCGTCGCGATCGGCACGGCGATGACGCCGGCGACGAGGAACAGGACTGCCAGGAGCAGGACGCTGTCCACGGTCAGGGCTCTTCCCTTATCGGGAGGTCATCGAAACGAACAACATCCAGGCGCTCTGCCCGCTCGAAGTCGTAGCGATCATCGCGAATTGCCTCGAGCAGCCGCCGGTAGCCGTTCACGTGCGGTTCGACAAGTCCCGCGGCCGGCGCCTTCAGCGACGCATACAGCACGTACGGCGCCGGGAAGCACATCCGGCAGAGCCGCGCGGTCTGTTCGAGCGGTGTCAGGAAGGTGCGCAGGGGATACTGCTGGTAACCCTGGAGTGTGTAGGCGTCCTCCGGTCCGCCACCCGATACGGCCAGCATCATGACCTTGCCCGCGAGCCTGTCGCCGCCGGCGCCGTAGGCGAAACCGTGCTCCAGCACCAGGTCCTGCCATTCCTTGAGCAACGACGGCGTCGAATACCAGAACAGCGGGAACTGGAACAGGATGACGTCGTGCGCCAGCAGGCGATGTTGCTCGCGGCTGACGTCGATGTCGAAGCGCGGGTAGTCACGGTACAGGTCGACGAATGTGATGCCTGGAAGGTTCGCGGCGGCACGCGCCATGTGCCGGTTCACGTGCGAGTATTTATGCCCGGGGTGGGCATAGTAGACGATCAGTCCAGCCATGCCCCGCAGTCTAACCGACTGGCGCATCCGGGGGTGTAACCGATACCCCCGGAAACCTGCTTCGACCTCGGTACGGGCGCGACCGACTCACGGTGCCGTGCCGGCCCGCTTGAGGCACAATCTCCGCTGCAGTACGTTCCGTTGGCAGTGACCGCGGCGCCAGGTCAGGGCCGCTGCGAACCTGGTTGTCCTCGTTTTTGAAGGAGTTTCGATGAACAAGCGAGCCGTCGCCGTCAGACACCTTGCGGGCCTTCTGGCGGTATCGATCGTCCTGACGCCATCGGTCGTTTCGGCCCAGCGCGCGACGCCGTGGACCGCCGAGGCTGTCGCACAGGTCGTTCGCGAGTACCGCGAGCAGAACGAGGCGAGGATCGTTGCAGATTTCGCCGAACTCCTGTCGCTGCCCAACGTCGCCGACGACCTCGACGACATGCAGCGCAACGCGGAGTACATCGTCGGCCTGCTCGAGGCCCGCGGCCTGCAAACCCGCATACTCTCCGCCGGCGGCGCGCCCTACGTGTACGCAGAGCTCCCGAATCCGCGCGCGGTGGAAACGGTGCTGATTTACGCGCACTTCGACGGCCAGCCGGTGCAGGAAGAGAATTGGGCATCGCCACCGTTCTCGCCCACGCTACGCGACGGACCGCTGACGGCCGGCGGCCAGGTCGTCGACCTGGCCGGCATTGACGGCCGCTACGACCCCGAGTGGCGGCTGTATGCCCGGTCCGCCGGCGACGACAAGATGCCGATCGTCGCCCTGCTGCACGTACTCGATGCGATGAGGGCTGCGGGTATCGAGCCATCGGTGAACATCAAGTTGCTGCTCGACGGCGAGGAAGAACAGGGCTCGCCGACCGTCACCCGGGTACTGCAGGAAAACCGCGCGCTGTTCGATGCCGACGTGCTGCTGTTCTGCGACGGGCCGATGCACCAGTCGAGGCGCGCACAGCTCGTGTTCGGCGTGCGCGGCGACATGAACGTCGACATCACGACCTACGGTCCCTCGCGGCCGCTGCACTCCGGCCATTACGGCAACTGGGCTCCGAACCCGATCATGATGCTGTCCTACCTGCTGACCAGCATGCGGGACGAGTCCGGGCGCATCCTGGTCGACGGCTATTACGACAGTGTCGCGCCGCTGACAGAGCAGGAGCGCGCAGCAATCGCCGCGATGCCCGATGTCGAGTCTCTGCTCAGGGACGAACTCGCCGTACACACGCCGGAGGGAGACGGGAAACGGCTCGAGGAACTGATCATGCTGCCGGCCATCAACGTGCGCGGCATCGTCGCCGGGGGCATCGGGCAGAAGGGCCGCAACATCGTATTGTCGACTGCGACGACTTCTCTCGACCTGCGCCTGGTACCGAACCAGCAGCCCGACGAAGTCCGCAAGCTGATCGAAGCGCACCTCGTCAAGCAGGGCTTCCACGTCGTCCACGAGGACCCGTCACCCGAGGTGCTGCGCGGGCATGCAAAGGTCGCCAGGCTCGACTGGTCCGAAGATGCGTACCCTGGGCTGAGGACAAGTCTCGATGACCCGATGTCGCAGCGCATGATCGCGCTGCTCCGGCAGATCCGGCCCGACCTGATCGTCACACCGACCTCGGGCGGGAGCCTGCCGCTGTACGCGTTCGACGACGTGCTGCAGACACCGATCATCTCGCTGCCACTGGCCAACCACGACAACAATCAGCACGCGGAGAACGAGAACATCCGGCTGCAGAATCTCTGGGATTCGATGGAAGTCTATGGCGTAGTGCTGGCGAAATTCGGCGAGTAAACCGGGAGCCGCATCCACTTACAAACTGGTGTTTGAATCTGACCGTTTATTGCCTGGTACCGGCGCAGGAGCCCGGGGGTCGGGCGCTCGGCCGGCATGCATCTGATCGCGCCCTGCCGAGTCTGTCGCAGTCCCGGTGATAAGCCGGGCACCGCGCCCGTAGGTGAAGTACTGGCGCAGCCAGTTGAGGGCCACGAAGATTCGGCTGCGCACGCCGATCAGGAAGTAGATGTGCCCCAGGCCCCATACCCACCAGGCAAAGTAGCCCCGAATGGTCCCGAAAGGCAGTTCGATGACTGCGGCCTTGCGCCCGATGGTCGCGAAATTTCCGTAGTCGCGGTAGACGAACGGGGCGTCGTCCGGCTCACCACGTATTTTCTGCAGGATGCGCTCGCCGACGTACGTTCCCTGCTGCTTCGCGGCAGGTGCCACGCCCGGGACGGGCCTGCCTTTCGACGTCACCGCGGCCGCGTCGCCGATTACGAAGACATTGGGCAGAGCCGGCACCGACAGGTCCGGTTCCACCGGCACGCGTCCGGACCTGTCCGTGGCGACACCGAGCCACTGCCCCGCCGGGGTCGCGCGTATCCCTGCCGCCCACAGGACGGTCGCCGCACGTATGGTCTCGCCATCTACAGTAACGCCGTCGTCCGTACAACCTGTCACGCCGCGTCCCTGGCGTACCTCGACACCGAGTTCGCCGAGCGCGCGCAGGGTATACGCGGACGACGTGCTCCCGAACGCGGGCAGCACGCGCGGCCCGGCCTCGATCATGACGATGCGGGCTGCGCGCGAATCTATGCGACGGAAGTCCCGCGCGAGGGCACGCTGCGCCAGCTCCGCGATGGTTCCGGCCAGCTCGACGCCCGTCGGCCCGGCTCCGACGATGACAAAGGTCAGGAGCCTGCGGCGCTCCGCTGCGTCGGATTCCATCTCCGCCTGTTCAAAGGCGAGGAGAATTCTCCGGCGTATGGACGTTGCGTCGTCGATGGATTTCAGGCCGGGCGCGTATGTCATCCATTCGTCGTGCCCGAAGTACGCGGGCTGCGCCCCGGTGGCCAGGACCAGGTAGTCGTAAGGCAGGCGTGAGCCTCTGGTGACGACCTCACCCCTGGCGGTATCGACACCGGTAACGAGGTCCATCAGTACCGTCACGTTCTTCTGCCTGCGGAGGATGCCGCGGATCGGCCAGGCAATGTCCGATGGCGCAAGGCCGGCCGTTGCTACCTGGTATAGCAGGGGCTGAAACAGGTGATAGTTGTTCCTGTCCAGCACGGTCACGAGCACGTTGGCTTTCCGGAGCCGCCGCGCGGCCCATAGGCCGCCGAATCCTGCTCCGACGATCACTATGCGTGGCGCGCCCCGACGCTGGTTGGTGTGGGTTGCCGGCATACCTGGTCTCGCCTCGTCATTGCGGGGACGGCGACCGCAACCCGGGGTGGCGGTGACTTTCCCCTGTCCTCTGCAGTCTCTCGCCCTGGCTGTCCGTGACGATCGACACGACGGTGAGCCGCTCGGCTGACGCTCCCGCAGCGGATAACGGTGCAGGGAACAACAGGGCAAGGCGTACCTGCACGGACGTGGCATTGTGAGCTGTCGCGGACCCGATTCACCGGAGCGATCGAGACGTCACAGGATATCGCAATCCAGTGGCTCTGCACCCGATCGCCCTGCGAGCGACCGGTGCCATGCATCGCGGCAATCGCCCGTGGCGCGGGTTCCTACATGTCCATCCCGAGGGCTTTCGCCAGCGGCGCGAGGTGGGCCTCGAAGTTGCGCCACTGCTCGACGGCGCTCGCGTAGATCGGCTGGCGCACCTGTTCGGAGCTCGCCGTGCGGACGGCGCGCTCCGTCCGGTGGAACTCCAGGCAGGCCGGTTCGAAGTCGAGGCCGCAATACGCGAGCAGTCGCCGGACCTCGGCCTCCGTATTTTCGACCATCGACTCGTATTCGACCCGCAGCACCCTGCCCGGCAATACCGCATCCCAGTGAGCCATCAGCGCAAGGTAGTCGCGGTAGTAGCGGCCGATGTCCTCGAGGCTGTAGCTGAAGTTCTGGCCGTGCGCGAACAGCTGCTTGAAGACACTGAAGCAGCAGCCCATCGGGTGGCGCCGCGCATCGATGATCTTCGCGTTCGGGAGCAGCAGGTGGATGAGGCCGACGTGTATGAAATTATTCGGCATCTTGTCGATAAAGTACGGGGCCTCGGCGCGATGCACGGCGGTGCGCTCGAGGTACTCGGTGCCGAGAGCCTCGAAGTCGGCGGCCGCGAACGTCGCCAGGACCCCGGGATAGCGCGTTGCCCGGTCGTCCTTCTTGCCGCCACCGAGCCGCCGGCCGATCGCCATGATGTCCGGGAGTTCCATCGTGCCCTCGACACGGCTGTGACTCGCGAGGATCTGCTCGAGCAGGGTCGAGCCCGCGCGCGGCAATCCTACGATGAAGATCGGCGCCGGCGACGGGTTGCCCGCATCGCGTTGCGACTCGAAGAATCCTGGCTGAAAAAAAGACCTGACTCTTTCGATGTCGGCATGATGTTCGTCCGCATCCCATTGCACGCTGCGTCGCCTCGCGGCATTGCCGTTCGCATAGTGTCGGAATGATTCGTCGAACTCGCCCCTGTCCTCCAGCGCCTTGCCGAGGGCAAAGGACAGCTGAAAGTAGTTCTCCCGGGAGACGTCGTCAGCGGCAAGCAGCTCGCGCATGCGTGAGACATCTGCATCGTCGAACTTGAAAGTCTTCAGGTTCGAGAGACTCCAGTACGCCTCGCCGAATGCTGGCTGCGAGTCGATAGCCGTCCGGTAAGCGGCCACTGCATCGGCATTGCGCCCGACCGTCTTGAGGGCATTGCCCCGGCCCAGGTGCAGCCTGGCCTCGCCCGGGAATTGCCGCAGCATGGCGTCGTAGATGTCGATTGCCGCCGCGGTCTCGCCGACCTGCGAGAGGATCGCGGCCCGGAGCAGCAGGTGGGACGGGCGATTGGGTTCGGCATCCAGAACCCTGTCGATCTGGGCGAGCGCCTCGCGAAAACGTAATTTCCTGAGCAGCAGGTGAGCGTAGCTGTGCCGTGCCAGGTGAAAATCCGGCGCGAGTTCGAGGCAGTAGCTGAGCAGCTCTTCGGCCTCGTCGAGACGGCCGAGCCGGACACCGGCGTCTGCCAGCAGCCGGATCGCGGCGACGTCGCGTGGCTCCCGCTTCAGGATCTCGCGGCACAGCCGTTCGGCTGTGGCCAGGTCGTCCGTCAGCAGCGCATCGGCCGCCCTGGCCAGTTCCAGCGCGCCGGCCGTGGCCTGGCCCGGGTACAGCGCGGCGTTCCCCAGCCGGTCGCCGGCCTCGCCCCGGAAATTGCCACGCAGATCGGCCAGCGCAACCCAGGCGGTGGCCAGCCGATCGTCGATCCCGACGGCCCGGGTGAGAGCGGCCTCCGCCTCGATCCATCGACCGGCGGCCAGCAGGGCCAGGCCCAGCTCCTCCCGGGCGCTCGCCATCCCGGGGTGGCTCGCGACGACGGCGGACGCGAGGTCGATGGCCCGGTCGACCCGTCCCGAGCGGCGCTCCGCTGCCGCCAGCAGGACGCCGGCATGCGGTTCGTCCGGGATCACGGTCAGTATGGCGCGGGCCTGCGCGGCCGCCGCAGCGGGGTCGATTCGCAATAGGGCGGCCGCGTGCCGCAGCGCGGTCTGCAGGTCCCCGGTAGCGCCGGATTCGTCCATGGGAGCCCTCACGCCCAAGGCCGCGATACTGACACGGCTTTCTCCGACCCGGCAATCTCTCATGGCCGGCCCCTGCGCGCTGCACCAAAACTACAGAATTTCTGCAGCGAACAGCCATGGAGGCCGGGGCCGTGCCACACGATCCTTGGCGGGAAGCGCCGCCGGCCTGCGCGGCAGCCGGCCGCTTCCGGCGGTTTCCTCGTCAGGAGCGATCCCGGAGATCGATTCGTGATGCGCCCGTGATCCCATTGAAATCGGGCCGGACCCAGACTAAAGGCGCGAAGCTGACGGTCGCCTGCACACCACTGTAACCGGGGATCTGGAAGGGGAACACTCCGTGAAGAAACAACCCGCAAAGCTGATACCGCTGATCACGACGGGCCTCGGACCGGCCGCGACGTTCACGTCTGCCCTGGTATCGCCGCTGGCGCTGGCAGCCACCGGCGACCTGGACCCGGGCTTCGGCGACCTGGGCCGGCTGGGGCCGATCCTCAACGGCCCGGCCTGGTCGCTGCAGCCGGACGACGGGGGCTCGACTCTGCTGGGAGGCGGCGGGCTGCGGCTCAATTACTACTACTATTATTACTACGCCTTCGACATCACAAACTTCGTCAACCGGGTAACCGATACCGGGCTGGTCGACCCGGGTTTCTTGAAACCGCCGATCGATAACGTGCAGGTGTTCGATATAGCGCGCCAGGCCGATGGCCAGGTCGTTGCCGTCGGTCGCCGAGTCGCACCGTTTGATGCGAGTACATCCCTGGTCGCATTTCGGCTGCAGGCCGATGGCGCGCTCGACACGACGTTCGGAACGGACGGTATCGTCGAGGTCGACGCTCTCGGCAACGGCACCAGTCACATGGGCAGGTCGGTCGTGCTGGATCCCGACGGACGCATAGTCATCGCCGGATCGCGGGCTCAGACCCTGTTCGTCCTGCGGCTGCTGCCCGACGGCTCGCTCGACGACTCTTTCGCCACAGCGGGCATCTTCGAGGGGCCCAATGCCTTCGATTTTTCCAGCGACGGTTCCGGCGCCCGGACGCACATCCTGCGTACCGGCACGGGGGCCTACCGCGTAACGGCGTCGAACGCAGCGGGCTGCCAGGTCGTCGCGCTGACCGCGGATGGGGCCCTGGAGGAGACCTTCGGCACCTCCGGCATCGCGAACGTCGACGCGCCATCGGGCACGTCGACCTACTGCAACGCGATGGCGTCCCAGGCCGACGGGCGCCTGCTGCTCGCCGGCAGTGCCGCCGGGCGGGGCTTTGCCGCGCGCCTGCTCGAGGATGGCCAGGCGGACCCGGGCTTCGTCGCCGGCAGCGTGCCGGCCGCGATGGAAGACGCCACGGCAATCGCCGCGGCGCCCGGCGGTGCGGTCGCGGTCGCCGGCACCGGCGTCAGCGGCGCATCCATCATGCGGCTGCAAGCCAGCGGCGAACTCGATGTGCTGTTCGGCAGCGCGGGTTCGACGCTGATCGACCTGCGGTCCGACACGGGCACCGACACCCTCGTGCACGACATGCTCGTTCGCGACGACGGCAGCGTCCTCGCAGCAGGCGGGGAACACCGGGCGAACAAGGCGTTTGTCGTCCGCTTGCTGGGCACGGGCGGCGGCGCGTCGCCGGGGGTCCTCGGCCTGTCGGCGCAGGAACCCGTTTCGACCGCCGAGGGAGCGGCAGAGGTCGTGGTGCGAGTGCGCCGCAGCGGCGGTTCGTCCGGCAGCGTCAGCGTGGCGTACGGCACGGCAGAGGCCGACTTCAGAAAGGCTACCGCAGGCCTGGATTACACGGCCGTTACCGGGACCCTTGCCTGGAACGACGGTGACGTCTCGGAACAGGAAATTCGCGTGCCGATACTCGCCGACGGGGCGACCGAGGCACCCGAGCGGTTCGTCATCACCCTGAGCGCCCCCGGAGGCGGGGCGGGCCTCGGGACGACCAGCGCCGACATCGAGATTGCCGCGGACGGCGGTCCTTTCGGCCAACTCAGGTTTCTCGAGTCGAGGTACACGACCCTGGGATCCAGATCCGTGACGGTCGAGGTCGTGCGGGACTACTACGCCTCGGGCGCCGTCTCGGTAACGCTGACGCCGGTCTCGGGCACGGCTGCTGCAGGGTCCGACTTCACCGCAAGTCCCGTGACGCTGACCTGGGCCGACGGTGACTTGGAGCCGAAACTCGCGCTGATCCCGATAATCGATGACTCGCTCGAGGAAGCATCGGAGAGCTTCACGGTGGAGCTGTCGAACCCGACGGGCGGTGCCGTACTCGGCTCTTTGCCGACGACCACGGTCGTGATCCTCACCAGCGACCAGCCGACACAGCGGCGGGACTCCGGTGGCGGCGTGCTCGGTTTCCTGTCGCTGCTGTTTCTCGGCTTGACCGGACTCCTGCGTCTCGGCCGCTCGGCGCTTCGTTCGCGCAGCAGGCTCGCGCGTTGACCGTCCCCGCGGCCCGGCAAGAGCCGGGCCGCCAGTCCGGGGTCAGTACGGCCCGTTGACGAGGGTCGGCGAACTCCAGAAAGCTGCCCAGACGGTCTCGTCCTGCACGAAGTAGACGGTGTCGTCGTGCAGGAAAGCCCGGCTCCGGTCGGCGTATGGGAAATCGGTGCTCGCCGGCGGCAGCAGGCGCCCGGCCTCGACCAGCGAGGCGAGCGCCGGCGTCGCCTTGTCCCGGATCTCGAACAGGTGCAGGCCGAGTTCGTAACGCCACGTCCCGCTATCGTCGAAATACTGGCTCACGGGGATCGTGAAGCGATCGACTCCGTTTATGTCGGCCTGGTAGGTAAATGCGTGCCGGTCGTAGCGCGCCTCGCTCCAGGCGCCCTGCCCGCCTATCGTCGCCGAACCCCGTGACAGCGGCGCGGCGATGTCGCTGACGTCGAACAGCTCGAGCTTCACGCCGCCGCCGGCGCCGCTGCCGAGACCCAGCAGGAGACCGTCCCCTACCGGGTGCAGGAAGTCCGAGAAACCGGTCACCTCGAGCTCGCCTGCAATCCTGGGATCGGCCGCGTTCGACAGGTCGAGCACGTACAGCGGATCCACCTGCTGGAAGGTCACGGCGTAGGCGCGATCGCCGAGGAAACGCACGCCGTAGAGCTGCTCGTTCGGCTTGCCGATCGGCTCGGGCCGCGCGGCGTTCGGCAGGCTCGACACGATGTCGAGCACGGGATCCGTCGGCGACTCGCGCAGTATGTACAGCAGGTGATCGACGAAGTCGGTGTTGCTCGCCGTGTAATCGGACGTCAGGACACGCAGGTCGCCGCCGGTCTCGCTCATGCGGAAGTCCGCCTGCCCGCCGCGCCACACCTGCCCCTGGACGTCGGCCGAACCTCGATAGGTCATGCTCGTGCCCGAGAGTGCGAACTTGTGGATGCGCGTCCGCGTGTCGTCCGGCAGCAGGTGGCTCAAAATCTGCGGGAAATACAGCGCGTTCTCGGAGACGTAGACGCCGTAGGTCTCGTCGTTGTAACAGGTATTGACGAACGCGCCGGGATTGCCGATCGGCACGGCAGTGACGCTGGTGATCACCGGGTACGGAAAAACCCGATCGTCGTTCGGCACGTAGCAGTTGGCAGGATCGACGAGCGGCTGCGTGACACCGTTGATCGTGATCGTCGGCAGCAGGTCGTCGAGCGACACGTCCGCGAGCAGCGCCTCGTTGTGGGCGCGCTCCTGTTCGGACTGCGGTGCGTAGATGAGCCCGATCAGCTCGGGCGCATAGCGGCTGACGATGTAGACGACGTTGCCGATACGGCGGCTCTCGACGAACACGCCGTCCATCGTCACGTCGGTCTCCAGCACCGGCGCCGACTTGTCGGCCACATCGTAGAGCCGGAAGCCGAATTTCTCCGGCGCCCAGATCGCGATGCTGGCCCAGCGATCGCCGTAGCTGCCGTAGTAGGCCTCGGCGATAAGCGCGAACAGGCGATCGTCCGATACGTACAGGCCCTGCACGGAGAGGTTCTGCTCGAGCGGGATCGTCGACACGACGCTCGCGGAGGCACTGGCGGGATCGGTCGCAAGGATCCGGATCGAGTCGCCGGCCGCGGCGCCCGCTACCGTGGTGCCGTCGGCGGCCGCGAGCATGAAGCAGCAGGCCATGAAGCGGCGCGGCGCGATATAGAGATGTTCGCCGTCGTAGCGCACGACGTCGAACTCGTCGACGTTCTTTTCCTGCGTGTAGGTTCCGGTGAAATTGCCGTCCGCCGCCGGAGCAGTGGCCGGCGCCGGCATGCCCTCGGCGAACAGGGCCGGCCGCAAGGTGGTGAGCCCGTCCTTGATCGCGGCCTCCAGCTCGGCTGGTTCCGAGACGAGTCGCAGGAGCCCTGTCGGAGCCGGGCCTGGGCCTGGATCGGGGGAGCCCGACGACGAGCCGCCGCAGCCGGCGAGAGCCAGCAAAACGGCCAACAGGGCCAAAGGAAACGTGCGCGAAACAGGCATCATGATCCTGCCTCCACAATCTCGTTGCAGTCCATGGCACTAGTCTGCGCGCCCGTTGTAGCAGACGCCATACGGACTTGTCCGGGCGGCGGACGCCGGGCCAGGGAGGCGCGGTGCGCGGGCGCTGGCGGGCATAACTACTGGTTATTTCGACCGCCCCCCGGGATGCCCCGGGGAGTTATGTAAGCTTGTGGTGACTGTCCCCCGAATGCCGACCTGCGAATGCCGTATGGGCACGCCGCGCCTGCATCGGTTGTCCGGGTCAGAGCAGAACGCTGTGACATTCCGCCCCGTGCGGTTCCGGTCATGGTGAAAAGGAGCCTGGAGCGCGGCCGATCCGGCTCGCCCGGGCCCTGCCCGGATCGGCGCAAACCAATTCAGTGGTTTGCGATGGTGACAAATGTTTCCTTTTGACCCGCACGATTTTTCCAGTAACGTAAGCCATCCTTCAGGACCGTATTTTTCTCCGCCGCATACTTTCGGCGGAGCGGTCTCCTGTTGCCTTGTTCAATCGCAGAAGGATTACCGGGCAGTGAAGTTACGAGACATCCGGGACGATCGGGATTTCTACCAGGCCGTGAACGAGTACACGGGCATGGTCTGGCGATGGGGCGCGCACGTCGACGACGACGCAGAGATCGAACCAACGCCCGATGAACTCATCGGGATACTCGAGGAACGCATCCGGTGGGTGAAAGAGCACAAGCGCGTCGTCGAGACCTATCTGCGCAGGCGCGGTGGTGCAAGCTGGGTTCGGGTAATTGACGGTTCCGGGTCCGGAAAATAGCAAGACGGCAACCCGAACCGGCAGGCGATAGCGATACTTTGCCGCTCGGTTTCCCGCTTTGTTGCCCGAGATGTGCTATCTGTATAGGGCACAGGTTCCTATAACGAGAACAACAAGGGGTATGGGCATGAACCGACGTCGCTTTCTGAGGAATTCACTCGCAACCGCGGTTGCCGCCTCGCTGCCGGCCAGGGACGGTCTCGCCGCCCTGCTCGGACCCTCGGCGAAGGTCGCAGCGGATATCGATGCCATCACTGGCGATGGCGCAGAGATCACGCTCGGGCGCGCCGCGGTGCAGGAACTCGCCGACAGCCTGCGCGGCAACCTGCTGCTGCCGGGCCACGAAGCCTACGAGAGCGCGCGGCATGTCATCAACGCGTCGATCGACAAGCATCCGGCGCTGATCGCGCAGTGCAGGGGCGTGGCCGACGTGCAGAAAGCCGTGGACTTCGCGCGCGAGTCGAGCCTGCTTACCGCCGTCAAGTGCGGCGGGCACAGCCACTCCGGCAAGTCGACCTGTAACGGCGGCCTGATGATCGACCTGAGCACTCACCGTCACGTGCACGTCGACCCGAAGGCGAAGATCGCCCGGGTGTCCGGCGGCAGCCTGCTGGGCGACATGGATCACGAGTCGATGTCGTTCGGGCTCGTGACGACGGCCGGCACGGTCTCGCACACCGGCGTCGGCGGCCTGACACTCGGCGGCGGCTTCGGCCGGCTCGCCCGGCGCTACGGCCTGACGATCGACAACGTCCGGGGCTTCGAACTCGTGACGCCGGACGGGCAGTTCCGCCGTGCGAACGCAAGCGAGAACCCCGACCTGTACTGGGCCCTGCGGGGCGGCGGCGGCAATTTCGGCATCGTCACCTCGTTCGAATTCCAGCTGCACGAGATGGACCGCACAGTCATCGGCGGCATCGTCGGCTTCCCGATCAATGAAGCACGCCAGGTGCTCGAGTTCTACGCCGACTACAGCCTGGAGGCGCCGGACGAACTCGGGCTGGAAATGCTCATGGTCGGCAGCAGCCCCGCTAACAGCCTGATCACGCTCGCGGTGTGCTATTGCGGCCCGCACCGCGACATGGACCCTATACTGACGAAAATCCGCAGCGCCGGCACCGTCGTGGTGGACACCGTCGGCGCGATGGACTACGTCGCGCTGCAGAAATCCGGCGACGTGAACGACGTACGCGCGATCGGCTCCTACACGAAGTCGGGGTTCCTGTCCGAACTTTCGCCGGACTTCATCGATACGATCGTGCGCAGCTTCGAAGCACGCGAGGGCCGCACGACGGTCTTCGCGACGCAGCACGCCGGTGGCGCAATAAACCGCGTGGCACCGAACGCGACCGCGTTCCCGCACCGCAACGTCAATTACATCCCGCTGCTGATCATCGACTGGCCGATCGATTCCGATCCACAGGAGCACATCGCCTGGCTGAAACAGACCTGGAAGGCGATCGAACCGCACATCCAGGGCTTCTACACGAACGACCTGATCGACGAGACGCAGAAACAAGTGGACGAGAACTACCTCGGCAACTACGACCGCCTGGTCGAGATCAAGAACCGCTGGGACCCGACCAACCTGTTCCGGCTGAACGCGAACGTCCGCCCGACGGTCTAACCCGTTTCTCGCTCCCCGCGGCCTGCCGTCCGGCTGGAGAAGATAATTGGGGTCAGAGTAAAAATGGCGACGCCGTTTTCCCCGGCCCCAGAAAATCGATAATCGCGTATTTGGGGTCGGAGTAAGAACTGCGCGGCAGTTTTTGCCCTGCCCTCATTTGACCGGTCCTTCGACCCGGACCTTGCGCCCGTCGGGAAGGCGGCGGATCCTATATCGCTCCGACGCGCAGAGGTTTATCGGAATGTCGACCCCGGTGATTCGATTGCCGAAGCCCTGGCAACTGTTGGCCGCTGCCCTGCTGCTTGCAGCCGGAAGAATCGCGCTGGGCGCCGATACCGGCTATCCGGCTCACCGTCCGGTAGTCATGGGCACCCAGGGCATGGTCGCGGCGAACAATCCACTCGCGGCGGAAGCCGGGCTCGACGTCCTGCGCCGCGGGGGCAACGCGGTTGATGCGGCGATCGCGACGGCCGCCGTGCTGAACGTCGTCGAACCCATGATGTCGGGCATGGCCGGTTCCGCGTTCATGCTCGTTTACGACTCCGCCAGCGGCAGGCTCGATGCGCTCAACGCGTCCGACGTCGCGCCGGCAGCCGCGAGCCTGGAGCGGTTCGAGGCGGCAGACATGAGCTCGGGACTGCACCTGGCCACGGTGCCGGGCAGCTTCGATGCGTGGGCGGAGGCGCTCGCCCGGTATGGAACCATGGGATGGGACAACGTACTCCGGCCCGCGATCGCGTACGCCGAGCAGGGGGTCCCGTACACGAATTTCTTCGTCGAGCAGATAGGGTTTGCCGCCGATCATTTCCGCAAGTACCCGGAATCGGCGCGCCTGTTCCTGCGCGATGGCGAGGTTCCTCGTCCCGGCGACATACACCGCAACCCCGGCCTGGCGAGAACCATGCGCGCCGTTGTGTCGGCAGCGGACGCGCGAGATGAGGATGGGCGCGGAGCTGCAATCCGCGCCGGGCGCGACGAGTTCTACAAGGGCTCGATAGCCGCCGCCATTGCGGACTTTCACGCCCTCCATGGAGGCCTGACCACGCGCGAGGATCTCGCCGCCTACCGCGCCGAGTGGGCCGACCCGGCCTGCTCCGCGTACCGAGGATTGAACGTGTGCTCGGCGCCGCCGAACACCAGCGGCGTCGTGATGCTCGAGGCGCTCGAAATACTCGAGGGCTACGATCTCGGGTCGCTCGGTTACGGGAGCGCAGACTACCTGCACGTACTGGCCGAGACGTTCAAACTGGTGCGTGCGGACCGGGCCGCCTGGATCGGCGACCCCAGGCTTTACAGCGATCCCCGCGATCGGATGCTCGACGAGAAATACGTGGCGTCACAGAGGGCGCGTATCGACATGGGAGCGGCGAAGGACGTGCCGGGCAGCCAGGTCGAGCAGGCCAATACCACTCATATCAGTGTCGTCGACGGGGACGGCAACGTCGTCAGCTTCACGACGACGATGGGTGGCGGTACCGCGCTGTTCGGTACGCTGGTCGTGCTTGGCGATACGGGTCTGGTGTCGGTGGACGGCATCAACTGGATGGACCGGGACCCGGACAGCATCAACCGGATCCGCGGCGGCGTGCGCCCCCGGTGGAGCATGAGCCCGACAATTGTGTTTCAGGGGGGCAAGCCGTGGCTTGCGATCGGGACGCCCGGCGGCGAAGGCATCTGGCAGACGATTCCGCAGGCCCTCGTCAATATCGTCGACTTTCGGATGAACGTGCAGCAGGCGATCGAGGCCCCTCGAATTCGAACCTATGCGGGACTCGACCTGCGAGTGGAATCACGCATCGACGCTTCTGTTCGCCAGGATCTGTCGGAGCGCGGGCACCGGGTCACTGCGTTGCCGGCGTGGAGCCAGGAAGTCGGTGGCATGAACGCGATCATGATCGACCCGGAAACGGGCGTGCTGATGGGCGGAGCCGATCCGAGGCGCGAGGGGTACGTCATTGCGTGGTAGCCGTCGGATGTGGATTTCTGGCCGTCGAGTACGCTCGTTGCTCAGTTCGATGTAATGCCCGCATCCCGGTGCGCGACGTAGCGCAGGTAGTGGCGGATCGCTTTCAACTCCTCGTCGGTCAGCGCCGCAAAGGGCGGCATCGCGCGATTCGCGCGTGAACCCTCGCGCACGACCTCGGCAAACCCGGTCGCATCGAGCGGGACAGCCGAGGCCCGCAAATCCGGCGCCATCGCGTTCGCCACCGCGCCGCCGCCGTGGCAGATGCCGCAGTAGGTCCCGTAGAGCATGGCGCCCTGCATGACGATCGACTCGTCGAGCGGGAAGTCGGCGTAAACCAGCGGCTCGGGCTTATAGGGCGGCGGCTGCGGCGGCAGGCTCGCGTCACCGTCGAGCGCGAACGCAACGAGGCGACGCCTATGCACGCCGTAGGCCCAGCCCTCGTCGGGCAGGCCGGGCGTGAATCCCATCGTGTAGCTGCCGCCGTAACCGACGAGGAGCGCGACGTACTGCCTGCCATCCAGTTTGTAGGTGATCGGCGGCGCGGAAATCCCGAGGCCCAGGTCGTAACGCCAGAGTTCTGCGCCCGTCGTCGCGTCGTAGGCGAGGAACATGCCGTCGGAGCGTCCCTGGAAAACGAGGTTGCCGGCGGTCGTCAGCGTGCCCGCGTTCCACGGATGTTCCTGCGGCACGCTCCATGCCGGTTCCTGTTTCACCGGGTCCCAGGCCTGCAGCATGCCGGGGGCGATGTCGTCCGGCACGAGGATCTCGAACAGCCCCACGCCGGTGCCGCCGATGAACTCTTCCATGCGCCACGATGCATCGAGACCCATGTCGACGAACCGGCCGCCCAGGTTCATCGTCGGCAGGTAGACGAGGCCGGTCACCGGGTTGTAGGACATGGCCTGCCAGCTGTGCGCGCCATGCGCGCTCGGCCAGATCTCGGCTTCGCCGTCTTCGTAGCGGGCATCCGGTGTCTCGACCGGCCGGCCGGTCTCCGGATCGACGTGCGTGGCCCAGGTGACCCGGGCGAAGGGCTCCGCCGATACGAGGCGGCCCGACGCCCGGTCGATCACGTAAAAAAAACCGTTCTTTGGCGCGTGCAGGATGGCCTTGATGGGCTTGCCGTCGACCTCGATGTCCGCGAGCACGATGTCCATGCTGCTGTTGAAGTCCCAGCTCTCGCCGGGAGTGGTCTGGTAGTGCCACAGGTAGGCGCCTGTATCCGCATCGAGCGCGACGATGGACGAGAGGAACAGGTTATCTCCGCCGCCGGGGCTCCTTATCCTGCGATTCCAGGGCGAGCCGTTGCCCGTGCCGACGTAGACGGCGTTGAACTCCGGGTCGTAGGTGAACCCGTGCCAGGCGTTGCCGCCTCCGCCGTGTTCCCACCAGCTGCCGGTCCAGGTTTCCGCCGCCATGGCCATGGCGGCGTTCTCGAAACCGTAGGCCGGGTTGCCGGGCACGACATAGAACTTCCAGGCTTCCGCGCCGGTATCCGCGTCGTACGCGGTGACGAATCCACGCGAGCGCCCGACCTCGGTACCGCCGTTGCCGATCAGCACCTTGCCCTTGAAAGCCTTGGGCGCGCCGGTGATATAGAGCGGCCTGTCGGCATCGAACGTGCGCGAGCTCCAGGCCAGCTCGCCGGTCTGCGCATCCAGCGCCAGCAGCCGCCCGTCCCAGGTCGCGGCAAAGATACGGCCCTTGTAGAAGGAGATGCCGCGGTTGTGCACCCAGCCCACCTGCCGCCTGCTGCCGATGTGCCCGGCAACGTCCGGGTCGTATTCCCAGATCGGTTGTCCCGAGGTCGCATCCACCGCGCGGATGACGTTCATCGTTCCGGTGAAATAGAGAACGCCGTCGACGACCAGCGGAGTCGAAACCAGCCCGACGTCCTGCGGCAGGTCGAGATACCAGGCGACCTTCAGGTCGCTGACCGTGCTGCGATTGATGTCAGTAAGCGGGCTGAAGCGCTGTTCGGAATGCGTGCGGCCATAGGCGAGCCAGTCCCCGGTGCGGGCCTCGTCGGCGATCTCGGCGTCGGCGATCGACGCAAGCTCGTTGAGCGCCGGCGAATCATCGATCCCGGTGTCGTTGGTATCGATACCGCGCAATCCGAACAGCACGATCAATATAACGACGATTGCGCCGGCCAGTAGCTGTATGCGCTGCCTGGACATGGCATGCCCTCAGGGTTCGTCGCATCGACCTCTGCGCACCAGCCGGACAGGCTGGTCGCGTACGGCCCCCTGTAGAGATTACAGCATGCGCACCGGGTTGGCACTCGGGCTGGCGGGGCACTGCGGGGAGACGGGTTCCATTGCCTTGGTTGACCGCAATTCCCGGTTGTTGGCACTGTCTGGCTGGCAGCCTGCCTTACTTGGGCCATACTTGCGCAATACTTGGGCGATCGTAGCGAGACGGGCGACGGGGATCGCCGGGAGCCAGAACAGATGAATACATCACGACGTGTTTTCATACGCGCAGCAACGGCCCTCGGTACCGTCGCGGCATTCAAGGGCGCTTCTTTCGCGCAAGAGCTCGCGCCGAAGCCGCTCGATATTCTCGTGCTCGGCGGCACCGGCTTCATCGGCCCGCACGATATCAACTACGCAAAGTCTCGCGGCCATCGAATCACGATGTTCAACCGCGGCCAGACAGCACCCGGGCTGTTTCCGAACGTCGAGACGCTGCTCGGCGACCGGGACGGTCAGCTCGACGCGCTCAAAGGCAGGGACTGGGATGCCGTCATCGACAACTCCGGGTTCTACCCGCGCCACGCGAGGCTTTCGGCCGAGCTGCTGCACGGCCATGTAGACACGTACATGTTCGTATCGAGCATCTCGGCGTACGGGGACAGTCTGACCGTCGAGCACGACGAGTTTTCAGCGCCGGCCGCCACGATGGACGACCCGAACGACGAGTCCGAGTCACCCTACGGCCCGTCCTACGGTGCGCGCAAGGCGCTGTGCGAGCAGGAGATCACCAGGGTCTTCGGCGACAACGCGATACACGTGCGCCCGGGCATCATCACCGGCGTCGGCGACCCGACCGAGCGGCTGCGGCACTGGCTTCGACGCATGCTGGCCGGCCACGAGATCCTGGTGCCCGAGGCGGACGAGAACCTTCCGGTGCAATACATCGACGCGGTCGACATGACGGCGTGGATGGTTCGCCTGCTCGAGGACGGCGGCAGCGGTCCTTACAACGCGGTCGGGGCGGAGGAGCCCTACCGCGCGCGGCCGCTGCTCGAGACCATCCGCGATGCACTGGGATCGAGCTCCGCCCTGACCTGGGTGGACTGGGAATGGCTGAGCGCGCAGGTAGACGAGGTTCCGGGCTACGCGCCCTGGTACGGCGTGGGCCCGATGCCGTTCATGCAGGTCAACAACGACCGCGCACTCGCGACCGGGCTGACGTTCCGGCCGATCGGCGATACGGCGAGAGACATGGTCGCCGACCTGCCGAATGTCGCAGCGGGCGAGTGGCGCGGCGGCTTCGACCTGGCCACGGAGGCGGCGCTCCTCGGTAAGTGGCACGAGGAAAAGGGTTGATAGCCGGGTTCGGCACGCTGCGGCATGTGCCCGGCCTCGTCGCCGGAGAGCAGGACCCTGGCCGTTGACGGCACGCCCGCTGGTGGCACGTTCGCGGCCCGCCTGGGGCAACGGAAACTACTGCTCGGCACGATGCTGAAACTGCTGCTCCGTATCCCCGTCAGGGCTTGCATCGCGATCGCCGCGGCGCTGCTGTCGGCGGGGGCGCCGGCGCAGGAGCACTCGGAAGACGAGGAAATTGAGGAGATCATCGTACAGGCGACCCGCTCCGGGCGCCGGGCCGATGACGAGCCGATCCGCGTCGAGGTGATCGGTCGCGAGGAGATCGAAGAGAAGCTGCTTATGCGGCCCGGCAACATTGCGATGCTGGTCGCGGAGACGCCGGGCGTGCGCGTTCAGGTCACGTCGCCCGCGCTCGGCGCGGCGAACATACGCATGCAGGGCATGCGGGGCCGGTACACGCAGCTGTTGGCCGACGGGCTGCCGCTGTATGGCGGTCAGCTGGCATCGATCGGCTTGCTGCAGATACCGCCGACCGATCTCGGCCAGGTGGAGATCATCAAGGGCGCCGCATCGGCGCTGTACGGGGCGTCGGCGCTGGGTGGGGTCATCAACCTGGTATCGCGGCGACCGGGCGACGAGCCGATCGGCGAACTGCTCGTGAACCTGACCAGCCGCGACGGCCAGGACCTGACGGCCTATGCCTCGGCACCGGTCGGCGACGCCTGGAGCTATTCCATCGTCGGCGGGCACCACCGGCAGGAGCGAACGGACCTGGACGGCGACGGCTGGATCGACATGCCCGGCTACGAACGCTGGACGTTGCGCCCGCGCCTGAGCTGGGACGGGCAGGACGGCGCCACGGTGTTCCTGACCGCCGGGGCCATGACCGAGCAGCGTGAGGGCGGCACCTTGCCGGGACGGACCGTGCCGGACGGATCGGCGTATTCGCAAACGCAGGACAGCGAGCGCTTCGATGCCGGCCTGGTGGCGGACATTCCCGTCGGCGAGCGGGCCACGGCTCGCATTCGCGCCTCGGCAATGACACAGGAACACGAGCATCGCTACGGTACCGTGCTCGACGACGACCGGCACGATACGTATCTCGCCGAGGCCGCCCTGGCAATCGAGTCGGACCGGACCTCGTGGCTGGCCGGGCTCGCCTGGCAGGCCGATGCCTACCGCTCCGATGGCTTTCCCGAATTCGACTATACCTACCGCGTACCCGGTGCCTTCATGCAGGTAGAGCATCGGCTGCGCGACGATGTCACGCTGGCCGGCAGCGCCCGCTGGGACGATCACAGCGAATACGGGTCCCGGCTCAGCCCGCGGCTTTCGTTACTGTACCGGCCGGGACCGTGGACGATCCGCGCCTCACTCGGGCAGGGTTTCTTCGCGCCGACGCCGTTCGTCGAGGAGATAGAAGAAGCCGGCCTGTCGCGACTGGAGCCGCTGGCCGGGCTGCGGGCGGAGACCGCCGACACCGCCTCGCTCGATGCCGGCCGCTCTTTCGGGGCGATCGAGGCCAGCTTGACGCTGTTCGCGTCGAACATCTCGCACGCGGTGCGGCTCGAGGAGTTCGACCCGGATGCCTCGGGCAGCACCGACCGGGTCCGGCTGGTCAACGTCGATGGCGCCACTCGCACCCGCGGCGCCGAGCTGTTACTTCGTTACCGGCGGCAGGTCTTCACGCTCACCGGCAGCTACGTCTACCTGGACGCGTCGGAGCCGGCATCGTCCGTTGACGGCAGGCGGGCGGTGCCGCTGACCCCGCGCCACGCCGTCGGGCTGGTCGCAATGTGGGAAGAGCATGACAGGGGCCGGGTCGGCATCGAGGCCTATTACACCGGATCGCAGCCACTCGAGAACAATCCCTATCGCTCGGAAGGCCGTTCCTACCTGCACCTGGGCGTGCTCGGCGAACTGGTGCTCGGCAACGCCAGCCTGTTCCTCAACCTGGAGAACATCCTCGACGTCCGCCAGACCGACTACGACCCGCTCGTCCTGCCGGCCCAGGCGCCCGACGGCCGCTGGACGGTCGACGCATGGGCACCGACCGACGGCTTCGTCGTCAACGGCGGCTTCCGCCTGCGCTTCGGCGGCCACTGACGCGCGGCGCGCTCCTGCAGCAGGCACCGGCTGCAGGCAGCCGTATTGACGGCCTGCATGGCCATCGCGGGCCAGGGCCCGCTCCCACGACAGCAGGATCGCCGTCCTGCGAGAGGACCTCCTGACAATCGGGTATCGTGACGGACACAGCCGTAGCTCTTTGCAAGGAACCGATCATGCGCAAGCGATTCTTACTTTTTACTCTCGCGGCCCTCGGGGCTTCCTGTTCCGCCCTGGCAGAGCCGAATTACTATCGCCTGGAACTGGATATCGCAATCGACAGCCCCGCGGCGGAGGTCTGGGCCAGGGTCGGCGGCTACTGCGACATCAGCGAGTGGGCCGGCCTCGACTGCGAGATCACCCAGGGTGACGGCGGCATCGGTACCGTGCGCGTGCTGCGCGGAACCGTCGTTGAGCCGATGGTTGCGAAGACGGATCTTTCCTACGGCTACACGCAGCCCGTCACAGAGGGCGAGTACTACACCTTGTACCACGGCTTCATGGAGGCTCGCCCGGTCACGGAAACAACATCGAGGCTGATTTACACGATGATGTGGGACATCTCGCAAAGCAGCGAAATGGAAGCCAGGACCACGATCGAGCGCCGCCGCACGTTCTTCACGGCTGCGCTGGCGAAGATGAAGGAACTCGCCGAGGCGGAGTAGCAAAAACTTGCCAGATATATTTTTCGCGAGACCGGTCGCCCGCGGGGCGGGCTCCTACAGAAAAAGCGCCTTGTAGGAGCCCGCCCCGCGGGCGACAGCCCGGCCTACCGGCGCGGGTCGGCCGGCGCGTAGCGCGTGTCGTCCTCGTTCCACCACCAGAACGGCGGCAGCGGCGCCTGTTCGGGCCACAGCTGGTCCAGCGTGTCGCCATCGTAGAGCCGCCCATTCTTCATCACGCGATAGATGTCCGCCGTGTTGTGGATGTCCTCCAGCGGATCGCCGTTCAGCACGACGAGGTCCGCGAGCTTGCCGGCCTCTATCGAACCGAGGTCCTCGGCCACGCCGACGATGTGCGCACCGTCGATCGTCGCAGCGCGCAGCACCTCGACCGGCCGCATGCCGCCGGCGGCGTAGGACCACATCTCCCAGTGGTAGCCGAGCCCCTGCAGCTCGGCGTGACCGCCAACGCCGACCAGCCCCCCGGCACGCTGTATCTTCGCCGCATCGGCCGCCGCCTCCTTGAAGCGGAATTCCTCGTCGCGCTGCCAGCCGGGCCGGCGCCGCGTGAGTTCGTCGAGCCGGTTGTGCGGGTAGAACCGCGCCAGTTTCGGGTCGTCATGCACGTTCGTGCGCGTGAAGTAATACTCGCGCATGCTCTCCGCGTTGTACTGCACGATCAGCGTCGGCGTGTAGGCTGTCTTCGTGCGCGCGAACAGCTCGACGACGTCGCGGAAGAGCGGCGAGTCCGGCAGCGTGTGCTCGTTGCCGTGCATGCCGTCGATCGCGTGGGTGAGGTTCAGCTTCTGGTCGGCGCCGCCCTCGGTCGTCGGCATGAGTTTCAACGCCTGCGATGCGAGTACGACCCACTGGCGCTGCTTGCGATTGCCGGCCAGGTAGGACTTGATGTTGTGCGTACGATAGTGGTCGCTGTAGCGGCGCAGGAACGCATGCGCTTCGTCGTAGGACTGGAAGTCGGTCTCGCCGAAGATGCCGCGCGCCACCATGAACGCGCGCTGGCCGATTGCCTGCCCGGTCTCGATGAAATCGCGGTAGGCGAGATAGTCGTGGCTCGCGGTCTGCACGTCGAGCCCCGAGGTCACGCCGTAGGCGAGGTTCGCGGCCAGCGTCCAGTTGTGCGGCTCGAGCACGTCGTCGGTGCGCATTTCCCAGTGGGCATGCGTGTCGAAAAAGCCCGGCACCACGTAGCGGCCGGCGAGGTCGATCACCTCGGCGCCGCCGGGTACGTCCAGGCTGCCGCTGGCGCCGATCGCGCGGATCCGGTTGTTCTCGACCAGGATGTCCTGGCCCTCCAGCACCGCGTCCATCGCGTCTGTCGTGTTACCGTCCATCGCGATGACATTGACGTTCCGCAGCAACGCCGTGCCGCTCGGCGTATCGCGCCGCACGACGACCTCGATCGTCGTCGCCGCGACGCTGGCGTCCTCGTCGCGCGGCACGAAGGGCTTCTTGTCCTTTTCCCTGGCCGCGTCGTCGGTGCTCTTGTCGTCGGCCTTGTCCTTGTCCGCATCCGCGTGCAGGTCGATGCTCGCGAGCGGCCGCCTGTAGAACGTGTGCCCGATCGCCCACCAGACCTCGCTGCCATCGGGACTCCAGCCGAAGTAATCGGCGCCGATGTCCGTCAGCCGGTACGCGGGCAACGCGGGGCTGCGCACGCTGACCACCGGCGCCTTCGGCCCGTTGGCCGCGGTCGCGACGAGCCAGACCTGGCGCGCGACCAGCGCCAGCGCATGGCGCCCGTCCGGGGCGACGACGATCTGTTCCGCGGTCGGTTCTTCCTCGTCACGCTGGTTGCCGCGCGGCGCGTTGACGACGAGTTCCTCGCGGCGGTCGGTGCCGTCCTTCTGCACTGAGAAGAGGCCCTTCTCGCCGGACAGGAAGATGCGCCCCGGGTCTGCGCCGAAGTGCGGCCGGCGCGCGCCGTTGGCCGACAGGATAACCGTCGCAGCACCCCCGTCCGCCGGCAACGAGACCAGCTCCAGCGGGATGCGCAGGCCGCCGAACTCGCTGAAGGTCTGGTTGCGCATGAACTCGTTGCCGCGCATCGCATATAGCATTGCGCCGTCCGGTGAATAGACGAGGTCCGTATAGAAGGCCGGTGCGCGCGTCAGGCGCTCGGGGCTGCCCCGCCCGTTCGAGCGCATGCGCCAGACATGGCCGCCGCCGTCGGCAGCCCAGGTCACGTAGGCGATCCAGCGCCCGTCCGGCGACCACGTCGGCTTGTACTCCCAGGCATCGCCCGAGGTCAGCCTGCGCGGCGCGCCGTCTTCGCTGACGTAGATCTTCGTCAACACGGAGGCGGCGATGCGCTCGCCGTCCGGCGCGAGGCGCGGATCCTGGATGAGCGTTGCCGTCAGCTCGCCCTGCGGCACGCGGTAGGCCGCCGTGAGGTCGGGGCCGATGTCGAGTGCGATATCGGCCTCGAACGGGATTTCGCTGCGCTCGCCGCTCGCGACGTCCACGCGCCAGATCCTGCCATCGGCGTTGAACACCAGCGACCGCCCGTCCGGCGTGAACGAGTAGCCTGGCAGCGCGTCGCGGCTCGGCGGGCGGAAGTTTTCCTGGCCGTCGCGCTGCACGGGCAAGGTGAGCCAGCGATCGGCGCCGGTGACGAGATTGCGGATGCGAAGCCCCGTCGCGGTCTCGCGGCGCGTCCCGTAGACGAGCAGCGTGCCGTCGGGAGACAGCTCCGGCCGTACGCCACCGCCCTCGGACTTCGTGACCTGGTCGATCGCCCCGGTCGCGAAGGTGTAACGGCTGATCTGCGCCGTCGGGAAGTTGACCGGCGGGTCCTCCCACTTCGTCGCCTTCGCGAAGTAGACGTGACGCCCGTCCGGCGATACCGCCGCGCCGACGCCCCAGAACTTTTCGTCGTCGCCGGTGCCGGCGAGCGTCACGCCCGTGCCGCCGTCGACGTGAAACATGGCGATCTCGGTCTTCGGCGCCTTGCGCGTGACCAGCACGTAGCGGCTGTCAGGCGTCCACGCAGGCGAAACGAGGTCCCACTGCTGCTCGTCGGACAGCATGCGCGGCTCGCTGCCGTCGGGGCGCGTGAGCCACAGGTTGTTCGCGCCGTTGCGATCGCTGATGAACGCGATCCACCGGCCGTCGGGCGACACAGTCGGCTGGGCATCGAAACCGAGGCCGCTCGTTATACGCGTCGCGCGCCCGCCGCCGATCGGCAACGTGTACAGGTCGCCGAGGAGATCGAAGACGATCGACTTGCCGTCCGGCAGCACGTCGAGTGACAGCCACGAACCCTCGTCGGTGCTGAAGGCGAGTTTTTCCGTCTTTCCCTCGAGTGGCAGGTCCGGCTCCTTCTCGTTTTTTTCCTGGCCGAGTGCCTGTGCGCCAACCAGCAGCACAATGCTGGCCGCAGCCAGTGCCGCTATCTTCGCCGTGTCGCTCATCGAGTGCGCTCCGAGACCGTATCCCCGGGCATTGTAATGAAACCTGCCGCTAACCGACGAGTAAACTTGAACCGTACCGGCGGCATCAAAATGCAAAGGTCCGGGAGCGCTTACGATGACTGACTCTGCCGCCTCCGCGGCCGGGCGCCTGGCAGCGGCACTCGGCCTGTTGCTGTTGTGCAGCATGCAAACCTTCGCCCAGCCGGACGATGACTTCGCAATCACCAACGTCCACGTAGTACCGATGGACAGCGAGCGCCTGCTCGAGGACCAGGTCGTGCTCGTCATCGACGGCAGGATCGAGTCGATTGTCAGCTCCGCAGAAGCGTCGATTCCAGCCGGTCTGCGGCGGATCGACGGCGGCGGACGTTACCTGATGCCGGGGCTCTCGGACCTGCACACGCACATCCTGCACCCGGATGACCTGGTCAATTACCTCGCATGGGGCGTGACGACCGTAATGCACCTCGGCGGTTCTGGCCTGCCAGGCACCGAACTGCTCGATATCCGGGAGAAGGTCGCTCAGGGCCAGCGTCCCGGTCCGGTCATTTATACGACGAACCGCGTGTTCGACGGCGTCCCCGCCCTTAACAGGCGCTCGCTGAGTATCGCAACGCCTGACATGGCGCGCGACGAAGTCCGCAAACTGAAGGCGGCCGGCTTCGACTTCGTAAAAATTTACAACAATGTATCCAAGCCGGTGTTCGATGCCATAACCGACGAAGCCCGCCTGCAGGGCCTTGCGGTGATCGGACACATCCCGCGGGGCTTTCCGGCCCTGCAGTCACTGGGCGGGGGCCAGAACGCTGTGGCACACACGGAGGAGTTTTTCTTTACCTACTTCGGCGGCCCGAGGCAAACCGAAGACATGCCGCACGACTACGTCGCCGACCTCGAGAAATTGCCGGGGCTGATCGACGTCCTGCTCGAAAACGACGTCGCCACCATGCCGGACCTGTCGTTCGCGTACACAGATCACGTCATGTGGGATGACCTCGACACCTTGTGGTCGGATGCCGAGTTTGAGTACCTGTTTCCGGGGACTGCGGCGATGTGGCAGGCCGGCACCATCAACCGTCGCTCGTCGATCGAGAATTTCGTGCTGCGGGAAGAATGGAAGTACGACCTGATGCAGACACTGACGCTCGCGTTTCAGAAGGCAGGAATTCTGCAGGTCATCGGAACCGATACCGCCCTGCCAGGATTGTTTCCCGGAAAGGCCGCCCACCGCGAGTTGACCGAGCTGGTAAAGGCCGGAATATCGAGATTCGACGCGCTGGCCATCGGCACCCGCAATGGTGGGGAGTTCGTCCGAAAGTTCATCGACCCCGAAGCCCGCTTCGGGCTCGTCGCGGAGGGGTACGAAGCGACCCTGGTACTGCTCGAGGAAAACCCGCTCGAGGACGTGCGCCATGCGCGCGACGTGGCCGCCGTCTCGGTTCGCGGCAGGTGGATCGAGCGTGCCGAGATCGATCGCATGCGTGCGCAGCTCCGCGGACGCTACGCGACGATAAACGACGCGAAAGCGACCGCGGAAGCCGCACTCCTCGAGGATGGCGCCGAGGCAATCATCCGCAGCCTTATCGAGGCGTCAACCGAAGATCCGGAAACTCTCGCGACTATTGAATCCACGATCAACTCTGCCGGCTACTCGGCCGCCATCGCCGGCGATATCGATCACAGCTACGACGTGCTGGCGCTGAACACCCGGCTCTTTCCGCGGTCCGCGAATGCATGGGACAGCTTCGCGGAAATCACGCTGCACCGCGGCGACCGCGCTGCGGCGATCAGCCTGTACGAAAAGGCACTGGAAGTGGATCCGGGTTTCGAAAACGCCCGGCGCATGATCCGGGAGCTCCAGGAGGCCCAGTGACAGTTCGCCCGCGAGCGCGAGCTCCGACAGAAGGCTCGCATCGCAGGTACCGGCCGCCGTAGGGGCGGCATGGCGCGGAGGGACCCCGTGGATCGCCGTCATGTGTGGAGGCCATCCTGACCGCCGACATCGCCGTCGCGGGTCGGGACCCGCTCCCACAGCCATACGCGCCACTGCGACGAGGCCACGGGCCGACAATGCGCAACCGGCGCGTCCTAGCGTGCGATGCAATCGTTGCGCGCGACCTTCTCCCCGGCATCGGGTACGAACCTGACTTCCTTGCGCAGCAATTTCGGGGACAGCGGAATGCCCTTGCGCTCGACAGCGCTGCAGTTGATCCAGATATGAAAGTGTGGACCCACCGTCGGCAACTCCTCGAGTTCGCGACCTTCCAGCAGCGACATCGCGAGATAATTGGCGCCCATGTCGCCGACTTCAACGTCGTCCACCGAAACCACGACACCGAAGTTCCGGACGTTGGCCTCCGAGTAGGTGGACGGAACGATCAGGAACCTGTCCATTCGTGACGAGTACGATTCGACGACCGCGTCCAGCGAGTACCAGGCGAAGTAGATATGGTTCTCCTCGAGGTCGGCGACGCGAAGGTTCCCTTCGATCGGCCCGGTAATTTCCAGCCGATCACCGTGCAGCGGCGAGCTTTGCAGCTGTGCGGCGACCCAGGCGTCCTGGAGCTGCGAGGTGTCGTAGATCAGTTCGGGTTTGTGAACGAGGCGCGGCTCGTCCAGCGCGTGCAGGATCGTGGCCGCCCAGTCGTTTGCACCCGTGCCGTATTGAACCGCGGCACGGCCGGGAATGCCGGTGGCCGATTCTCGCTCGGCCAGCCCCGCCCGCATCGGGTCGCTGACGCCGAGGAAGATAAAGCCTGCGAAGCGCGACCCGGGTACGGCCGCGAACTTTCGCTCGGCTTCCAGCTCGACCATCGCCGTCGCCGCGTCGGATCCCACGGTAACGATGTACTGCGTCAGCGGCGCCCGGTTGACGATCTCGTCGACGATGGCCTGCCAGCGCTCTACGGAGTTCCAGTAGCTGCTGGTGGTCCCGATGCCCTCGTTGAATACGATGGCGTAGCGGGACCCGAGCCGGGACTCGATCCCCTGCTGAAAACCGTCGCGGATATGGCGCTCGTACTCGAGCGCCTTGGACATCTGGAAATATACTCGCAGGTCCGGCCTCTCACCTGCCTTCACCGGCGCCGGTTCCGACGCGGCAGCGACTCCGGTCGGCCCGTCACAGGACCAGGCACTACCGGTCCGCGTGCAGCTGGACACCGTGTCGTCGAGATAGAGCATTACCTGCCGCGTCGGCGCCCAGAGCCGCTCTGCGCGATCCGAGCACGGCGCCTTGACGAGCGCCCAGCCGACCTCGCAGTGCGAGCCGGCCGATAGGCCGGCCTCGACCGGCTGAACCGTTACGATGGCCGCGAACAGGCCGAGCCACGCGAGGTACCACGTCGCACCGAATACGAGCAGCGACAGCGCCATCCGCGTCCAGGACGCGCCGGCCCAGTCGCCGGCGGACCGCACGACTGCTACGACCCAGGCGTCATCGGTCATCGACTGGAGACGTACACCACTCAGCGCCAGAACGACGATGCCGACGACCCAGATCGCGATCGCGAGGTTTCTCGCCTGCGGGCCGGTTTCGACGACGTTCAGCGTGCCCCAGGCAAGACCGAAGACGGTGACGGCCAGCAACACGAGCACGACCGCGGCGCGGATGCGTGCCTGTAGTCCTGCTCGTGGTTTCGCTGAGTCGTGCTGCAGCATTGCTGGTTATTCTGCCCCGGGTCGACGTTCGCCGCGCCGATCGGGTTCTAAGTTACCGCAGAATCCGGCATCGACGGTACAACAACCGTCGCCCGACTGCCCGATGCTCAGTAGTCGCCTGCCGGCGTGGCCCGGGCGCGAGGCGGCGACCAGAACGGCCGCTTCGAGATCCTGCATCGCGCCATGCGGCGGTACGGTCGCAGGTCCCTGGGCTTGTATATCTCCGCCCAGATTTCGCCGTCGAGATACCGCGTTCTGACCATGGCCAGCGCGACGTTGCCCTTGACCGCCGGCGACCACATGGCGGACGTGACGTAGCCGATATCCCTGCGGCACCGCTCGCTGTCGTAGATGATCGAACCCTCGGCCGGCCAGTTGCCTTCGATGTCCAGCTTGACGAGCGTCCACTCGGGACCCCGCCGGTGTTCCTCGGCCAGCGCCCGTTTGCCGCTGAAGTGCGGCTTGTCGAGGTCGACCAGCCAGCCGAGCTGCAGCTCGTACGGCGTCTGATCGTGTTCGAAAAGAACCGTCTTCAATGCCTCGGTGAAATCCATGTGCGGCATGATGAAGCCAGCCTCGAGACGGGCCATGTTCGTCGCCATTTCGCCGTACGGCTGTATGCCGTAGTCCGCGCCGGCGGCATACAGCGCGTCCCACATTTCCAGCGCCAGCTCGGGCCGTATCCACAGCTCGTAGCCGAGATCGCCGGTGAATCCCGTGCGCGACACCATCAGCGTATCGCCGAGGAACGCAAAGTGCGCGATGTCGAACGGCTTCAGGTTCTCGACGCCCGCGAGACCCAGCTTTTTCAGTACCGCGCAGGAGGTCGGCCCCTGCAGCGACAGCGCGGCAATCGACTCGGTGACGTCCTCGATCAGCAGGTCCTCGAAACCGTATGCGCTCTTGCGCAACCATGCGATGCACGGGCTGCCGCAGGCCAGCATGTACCGGTCCTCGGCGAGCCGAAAAATCGTGCCGTCGTCGATGAGCCGGCCTTCGTCTGTGCACCAGACGGCGTAGGCGACCCGGTTCACGCCGAGCTTGCGGATGTTCCTCGTAACCATGCGATCGAGCATCGCCTCGGCGTGCCGCCCGGAGATCTCGTATTTCTGCATCGGGCAGATGTCGTAGGTGCCACACTGGTTACGGATACAGAAGTACTCGTACTCCGCGTCGTAATAGCAGTTGGCGAACTTGTAGCCGTTCCAGGCGCCCCAGGCATTGCGAAGATTCAGCGCTTCTTCACGCGGATGAAAATGCGTGAGTTTCAGGCGCTCGCCGGCATACGGATCGATCCCGTTCATGAGCTACTCATCGTGGAAGTCATCCTCGGGCACGGTGTTCGGGCGCCGCAGATCCATCAGGATCTCCCTCGCGGCGTTGGCACCACAAACGGCCGACACGCCGCCTCCCGGATGCGTCGAGGAACCGCACATGTAGAGGTTCCTGACGGGCATCCGGTACTGGCCGTAACCCGGGAACGGCCGATTGAAGAACAACTGGTCGATCGTAAGCTCGCCCTGGAAGATGTTGCCCTCGGTCAGCCCTATCTCGTTTTCTATTTCGTGCGGGGTACGGACCTCCATGTGGACGATCAGGTCCCTGAAACCCGGGCTGTAGCGCTCGATCTTGTCGACGACGGTCCGGCCGAATGCGTCCCGCTTTTCGGGCGTCCACGGACCGTCCGCGAGCTGCGGCGGGCAGTACTGGACGAAGTTGGACATCCAGTGCTGCCCCGGCGGAGCGACGGTCGGGTCCCAGGCCGAGGGGATGATCGACTCGACGAAGGGGTCGTCCGACCAGCGGCCCCGTTTCCAGCAATCGTACGCGCGCTCCATCGTCTCCAGCGTGCCGGTGAACGCCTGAC
>Ga0224500_10000255_pt1 | contig 38506 bp, 36 predicted proteins | sample SF_Oct11_sed_USG_FD_168126 | JGI IMG/M metagenome (GOLD analysis project Ga0224500, IMG submission 168126) | Sediment microbial communities from San Francisco Bay, California, United States - SF_Oct11_sed_USGS_4_1 | ecosystem: Environmental > Aquatic > Marine > Sediment | place: USA: California... | reverse complement strand
GGGTCCTCCGCGAGCACATCACGCAACTCAACGAAGGCCTCGCCGACCGCGACCGCCTCCGTGCCCAGGTCGCAAAGCTCGATTCCACACAAGATCGCGTGCATCAACTCGAGGTCGAGCTCAGCGAGCGCGAAGCCGCTCATCGCGGCACGATTCAGCAACTCGAACGAGCCCTTGCCGACCGCGACAAGAGAATTGAGAAGCTTGTGCCAGTCAATCATCTCCTTCGCGAAAAGGAGTCCGAAATCAAGGAATGGGAGAAAAAACTCACTCGTACCGTTCGCGAACATGAGGGGCAACTCACCAAGCTCCAAGAGCAATGTGTCGCCCAGGATCAACTTCGCGAGCAACATCAGCTCACTGAACACCAACTCCGCGAGGAACAGAGGCTCGCCAAACACCAACTTCATGAGCGAGATGAACAGATCGCGCGTCTCCAGCGGCAGCTGCAAGACCTTGAGACCGCACGCCAAAACCTGACCGCGGATGTACAGCGGATTCCGGAGAAAGATGAGCAGATTAATCGTCTTCGAAAGCGGCTCAGAGAAATGCAAGCCGAGCTTCGCGCAGAGGCCTCCGCTTCCGCGAAGGGATCGAGCGATCTCAAAGCAGCTCCGCTCGCCAAAGTCGCTCCCAGCGCTCAACCAACTTCGAGTACCGCCACTACGCCGACTAGCGCTGTACCAACCCAGGGCTCACAGAACAGCACAAGACAGGATTCCCACGCCAAACTGGACAAGTCTGGTGTTGCATCCAAAGTCAAAGCTGAGCCGGTCACCAAGACTGCTACTGGCCCTAAACCAACCCCTGATACCAAGGCAGCTCCCAACAAAACCGCGTCTGGTACTACTACCATCGCTCCAGCAGCCATCATCTCCCGGCAGGGACGACCGAACGGCACTGGGCAGGATTCCCACGCCGAACAGCCCAAGTCCGGTGACAATCCCAGCACAAAAGCTGAGCCCATCAACAAAGCTATTCCCAACGCAAAACAATCCCCTGACGCCAAAGCGGCTGCTCCCACCAAACCAGCCGCGAGTGCTAAGGCAACTCCTGCAGCGGCTGTTTCCAGTCAGGCCGTGCCGAATGGCGCAGGGAAAAGTTCTCCTGTCGTTCAACCTAAATCCGGTAACGGGAAAGATGTACAGAAGGATGATCTCCAAAAGATCAACGGGATCGGACCGGTTTTCGCACAGACCCTCAACAAGCTGGGCACCTACACATTTATTCAGATCGCTCGGTGGAAACCAGAAGATATCAAAAAGATCTCCAAGAAGCTCGACACCGACCCTGAACGGATCAAACGGGAGAATTGGATCGCGGACGCTAAGAAGCAACACTTCAGAAAATATGGAGAGAAACTCTAGTCATTCGATAGAAGGCCGTTCCAGATGGGATTTTGAAGAGGCGCCTTCTCTGCTCGGCCTACCGTAATACATTTCACCGACCAGCCGTTCAACCCAACTCTCTGTTAGCGCTCAGCTGCAAGAAGGAATGCATTGATCAACGGATGCGGGTGATCTGGGCGCGATCTTGGTTCATTGATGGCAAAGGTCTGAGGATCAATCGCTTCCACCGCATACCAGTCATCAACCATAGTTGAGGCAGAACTATAGGTTTCCCCTTGTTTAATGTCACCGAATACGTCGGCTGGCTCCACAAGTCGTTCATGGCACCCAGCAAGACTGAAACACAGGCTCACCAAGAGCATAAACTGGCAAAGATTCATGACAAAAACCGACTCTCTTTCATCGCTGATTCCCAGGTGTACGCCGTATTAGGAATTTAGCAGCTTGGCTGTCTGCTCTGATCATTGACGACAATCTCCTCATGAACACACTCTCAAGTTACGAGGCGCCGAAATTAGCGAGTCAGCATGAGGATGTCAATTGGATCGCTGTGCTGTCGGAATATTCGGCGGGCAACGGGCTTACGAAGGCCTACATGAGATCGAACTTCGCTCGTTCATCCACCCCGCCTCCTGTTTGACTTCCCCTCCTTCTCTCCATAGAATCGCACCATGTCATCGTCCTTTGTTCACCTCCATCTCCACACCCAGTTTAGTCTCCTCGACGGCGCGAACCAGATCGAGCCGCTCGTTCGCCAGATCAAGTCCTTCAGCCAGCCAGCCGTGGCCATGACCGACCATGGCAACATGTTCGGTGCCGTGGAATTCTATCGGAAAGCGAAGGATGTGGGCGTCAAACCGATTATCGGGTGTGAAGCCTATATGGCGCTCGGAAGTCGACACGCGAAGAAAGACAGTGGGCTCGCGCACAACGATTACTACCACCTGATTCTTCTCGCACGAAACCTGACCGGCTATCAAAATTTGATCAAGTTAGTTAGTAAAGGATATCTTGAAGGATTCTACTATAAGCCACGGATTGATAAGGAACTATTAAAGCTGCATCATGACGGGATCATCGCCCTCTCTGGATGCCTGAGCGGCGAAATTCCCTACCTCATTGGTCAAAAGGATATGGCCGGTGCTATGGCAGTGGCGGGTGAGTTTCAGGAAATCTTTGGGAAGGACCATTTCTATCTTGAGGTTCAGGCGAATGGACTCGATCATCAGCGCATCGCGAACGCTGGACTCATCGAGATCCATAAGACGCTCGGAATTCCCATGGCCGGGACCAACGATTGCCACTACCTCAACAAAGAAGACGCGCGGCCACATGAGTTGATGCTGTGCCTCCAGACCGGGAAAACGTTGAGCGATCCCAACCGAATGAAGTTCGACACGGACCAGCTCTATGTCAAATCGACGGAAGAGATCGCCCCGGCATTTGCCGAGTTTCCCGATGCCGTGATGAACACCTGCCGGATTGCCGACCATTGCGACCTCGATCTCCCCTTGAACAAGACGCATCTCCCACAGTACCGCGTGCCGGAAGGGTTCAGAGATCGTGAATCCTATCTGGAGCATCTCGCCATCGCCGGCCTCAAGGAACGATTAAAGGAACGTCCCAGTCGGATCGCCCCGCCTGTGTATGAGCAGCGACTCAAAGAAGAGCTCATGGTCATCTGCTCGATGGGATTTGCCGGATACTTCCTCATCGTCTGGGACATCATCCGTTTCGCTCGGTCTCGCACTATTCCTGTTGGACCAGGTCGCGGTTCTGCAGCAGGCAGTCTGGTCGCGTATGCATTGCGCATTACAGACCTTGATCCATTGGTATACACACTCTTGTTCGAGCGTTTCTTGAACCCTGAACGCGTCTCCCTCCCGGATATCGACATGGATTTTTGCATGGATCGACGAGGTGAGGTCATCAACTATGTCGTGGACAAATACGGCACCGATCATGTGGCCCAGATCATTACCTTCGGAACGCTCGGTGCAAAAGCCGCTATCCGTGATGTCGGACGGGTCTTAGAGCTATCGTACGCGGACGCGGACAAAGTCGCCAAGCTCGTCCCCAATCAATTGAACATCACCTTGCAGCAAGCCCTGGAGACCGAGCCGCGGCTACGCGAGTTGGTCGAGACCGATCCGAAGGTCAAAGAGCTGATGGCAAATGCCCGATCGCTCGAGGGGCTTGCGCGCCACGCCTCCACCCATGCTGCCGGCGTCGTGATCTCCGAAGGTCCGCTCACCGACCATGTCCCGCTCTACAAAGGCGCCAATGACGAAATTGTGACGCAGTATTCCATGGGGGACGTTGAGAAAATCGGTTTAGTGAAATTCGATTTCCTCGGCCTCAAGACGCTGACGATGATCAGGCGAGCGGAGACGCTGATCAACGAGACCCATTCCGAGGCCCCGCCTCTCGTGATCGACCAGGTGCCCTTCGACGACCCAGCCACGTTCGCCCTGTTGAGCTCTGGAAAAACAACCGGGCTCTTCCAATTGGAAAGTTCGGGTATGCGAGATCTCCTCACAGGACTAAAGCCCGATCGATTCGAAGATATCATCGCGATCATCGCACTGTATCGACCGGGTCCGATGGATCTGATTCCGGATTTCATCAAGCGCAAGCAGGGGAAGGTGCCGATCACGTATGAGGCACCGGAGCTGGAACCTATCCTGAAGGACACGTATGGCGTGATCGTGTACCAGGAACAGGTCATGGCGATCGCCAATAAGGTCGCTGGCTTCTCCCTGGGACAAGCGGACATTCTTCGCCGCGCGATGGGGAAGAAGAAGCCGGAAGAAATGGAAAAGTTGCGCGTCAAGTTTATCGACGGGGCGAAACAGAACAGGATTCCCGAGAACAAGGCGCAAAAGCTCTACGAACTCATCCAGAAATTCGCCGGATATGGCTTCAACAAATCGCATGCAGCCGCTTATGCCGTGATTTGTTACCAGACAGGCTTCTTGAAGGCCCACTATCCGACGGAATTCATGGCGGCGCTCATGACCACCGACATGGGCAACCAGGACAAGCTGGTCGGGTATTTCACCGAGTGCCGAGATCTCGGTATCAAGGTCCTGGGTCCGGATGTGAACGCGAGTCAAACACACTTTGCCGTGGCGGACGGAGCCATCCGGTTCGGTTTGGCGGCCATCAAAAACGTCGGTGAGGGAGCTGTTGAATCGGTGCTTGACGTGCGATCTCGTACCGGCCCCTTTGGGTCGTTCTTCGACTTTTGCCGACGGGTGGACTTACATAAAGTCAACAAACGAATGCTAGAAGGGTTGATCAAGGCCGGCGCGTTCGATTCAACGAAAGCAAAACGTTCGCAACTCATGGCCGTACTCGATCAGGCCGTGGAAGAGGGCGCGGCAGCCCAGCGCGAACGAGAGGTCGGGCAGACCAGTATCTTTGGTGAGGACCTTCATGGAGAACGTGCTACAGTGGCTCTCCCCGCACCCGCACTACCCTCGATCGCCGAATGGGACCAGGCTCAGCGCCTTAAGTATGAACGTGAATTAACTGGCTTTTATATTTCCGCTCACCCTCTCGCACGGTACGAGGCCACCCTCGGTGCCCTCTCTACGACTTCGACGATAGGTTTGAAAGATTGCGCCGACAACGGTGAGGTGAAACTCTGCGGCATTATAGCCACCGTCAAATCGATGCTCACGAAAAAGGGCGATCGTATGGCCTACCTGACCGTGGAAGATTTGCACGGCACGGCCGAGGTCATCGTCTTTCCCGATCTGTTTAAGACAGCCGGAGAGTTGATTACACCGGAACGGATCGTGAGGATCAGCGGGACGATCGATCGTGGCGATAAAGGCACGAAAATCCGAGGCAGCAAGATCGAGCCGTTGGCCGAGGTGCAGGCTCAGGCGATCAAACGCATTCGAATCCGCCTCACTGATCGCCCCGAAGTGCAGGCCCAGCTGCCTCGCTTGCTGGAGGTACTCAGGCGGCACCCCGGTAACACCACCATTTCCATGTCGTTTCGAACAGATGGCACCTTGGAAGCGGAGACCGCCCCCCTCCCGAACCTCACGATCTGTCCAAGCGACCACTTCATATCGGATGTTGAAGAAGTGCTAGGCAAAGGGGCCCTTTCTTTGCTATCTTAAAGAGTCCTTTCAGGGAGATCTCTACACTCCATCTCTCTTATGTGTGCCTGGGTTGGATTATTGAACGTCCATGCGAGATTACCTCGAGTTTGAAAAGCCGATCCGAGAGATCGAAGAGAAAATCGAGAAACTCTCCGCCGCAGCCACAAGCGGTAAGACGTCTTCTCAGAACGACATTCGGAAGCTTCGTGCGAAGCTTGCTCAAGTCGAGCATGACCTCTATCAGACCCTCACGCCCTGGCAGCGCACTCAGCTCGCGCGGCATTCTCAACGTCCCAGTACCTTGGACTATATCAGTGAACTCACCAGAGATTTTCTCGAGTTCCATGGGGACCGTGTGTTCGGCGACGACCGAGCCATTGTGGGAGGGTTCGCTCGATTCAACGATCGTCCCGTGATGATCATCGGCCATCAGAAAGGCAAGACGCTGAAGGAACGCATGCAGCGGAACTTCGGCATGCCCAATCCTGAAGGCTATCGAAAAGCACTCCGGCTCATGAAAATGGCGGAAAAGTTTAACCGCCCAATCCTGACGTTTATCGACACTCCGGGAGCCTATCCCGGGATCGGTGCCGAAGAACGAGGACAAGCTGAAGCCATCGCCCGCAACTTGTTCGTCATGTCACGATTGACGGTCCCTATTATCTCCGTGGTTATTGGTGAAGGAGGAAGCGGCGGCGCTCTGGCGCTCGGCGTGGCCGACCGTGTCTTGATGTTGGAACATTCAGTCTATTCCGTCATTTCTCCGGAGGGATGTGCCGCAATTCTTTGGGACAGCCCAGAAAAGATACCCGATGCAGCTTCTGCGCTCAAGATGACGGCTGACGACTTAGCCAAGCTCGGCATCATTGATCAAATTGTCCCTGAACCGCTGGGTGGCGCACATCGCGATCCGAGAGCCATGTACGATCAAGTCGGCAAAGCGCTCACCAACCAGCTCTTTGAGCTGCTCGATGTACCGGCTGAGCAACTCCTCACGCAACGAGACCAGAAATACCGCAAGATGGGAGCCGTGAACGGTCTGCTCCCTTAATCGAGTCTGATCCCAGCACCTCTCTCATTCCGTTTGGATTCGAAGAAGCCCGACCTCGGTGAATCGCCGTTCGATCACCGCAAGAATGTTTTCAACTAGTGCCGGACGATACGGATCAAATACCGCTGCCGCCAGATATCGGTTCACCGTTGTCGGTAATTTTCGCCGCCACGCGACAGCCGACCGTCTGGCCTGTTCGGCCAAATCACCATCGAGCATTCGTCGAATCTCTCGCTCAAAGAATGCGACATGCACCATTTCATCGTCGAAAATCGAGGCAAGATCAGGTCTGAGTGTACGGAGCAATCTCGCAAATTCTAGCCCTAAGGATTCGTAGCCATAGATCTGAACAGCCAGGACCGGCCATTGACGTGGAACGGATGAAAGACGTTCTCGCTCGGGCGATTGACGGTCGACCATCGCTTTAAATTGTGCGAGATGTTGCTGCTCATCTTCCTCATGTTTTCGAAGAAAGGCGTACACGTTGGCAGGAACGTCTTGCTGCTGGGCCGACCGCACCGTCCGCAGCGCCATCGCTTCAGCCTTAACAAATTGTTCCAATAAGGCACGTTCGCATTCTGGCGGGAGCCGAATGGACGTATCGCAATCACCCGACATGATGCGCGCATCCTACGCAAACGGAACGGAGTTGTCCAAGCATCTATGACGGAGGGTTGACTGGATCTTCAGATCTGTGTACATCCTAAAGGCACTGACTCTAAAGATCGGTGATATGTGAGAGGTCACGTGTGGCTGATCACCGGATCGACGACCACTCTGAACACACAGCTCATAGGCCTGTCAACGCATGAGGCTCTACCCATGACAAATCCGACAAGGTCTGCGTCAGCCGTTGTCAAACAGGTTGCTCTGTGTCTACTCGCTGCAGCGCTCTTGATGGACATCGGCTGCGTCAGTCGACGTGCTTATGAGCAGCTCAAAGCGGAAATCCAAGAACAGACCCAAGCGTTAAAAACAGTGCAGGAGGACGTGAGCGGGTTAGATCAGGAAATCGCCGTGTTGCAGGCGACCAATCGACGCAAGAACATCACCATCGATGAGCTCCTCGCCGCGATCCAACGTGAACAAGAACTGTTGCCGGTCATGCGAGAGGAAGCCGAGGAACGGCATTCGTCTCTCAAGACTCAGGTAGCCAGTTTGTTGGATCAGAGTTGGCACCTGGCTCGCAAGATTGCAGATCTTCGACAGACCAATGCTTCGTTGCAGACCATGGCGGCTCAGTATAAACAGGAAATGAGGCAGATTCAGGCTCAAACTCAAACCCACACGCCGGTGCTGGTGGCTGCACACGCAGAACAACCATCCGTCACGTCCTCGACAACGACCGAAGAACCTGTTGCCACAGCTGCCCCAGAACCACCGCCGGTTGAAGAGGACCAGCCCTCGTCTCTCATGAGTGATGAAAGTAGTGCGCCGCCGCAAGTCGCACAAGCCGGTTCACCGACACCTGATCTCACGCCAGTCACGCCATCTGTACCCTCCTCACCCCCTGCACCGGTGACTGCCGAACCACCTGAGGCCGACGAATCGTGGTTCGACATGATTATCGGCTGGCTCCTCGCATTCTGGAATTGGTTGATTAGTTAGCGCTGCGCCAAGACTTTTCAGACTGAGCGCTTCTTGCAGCGCGACAATGCTAGTTCCGCGTGGCCCACTCAGCCGCTGCGGCTCGAGTCCCAGATCCCGTTGCGAGACAGCCTGTGAGGAAGTAGCTGCCATCGGAGCCTCTCGATTCAAGTTCTCTCCCGCACAACACACTGCTGAGATTGCGTGCAACATGGATATTGTTTCTATCTCTTCATACGAGACTCTACCAGCCATGCTGATGGATTCGGTCAGCAGTCGAGAGGCCACAAACATTAGATAGGTGAGGTTCAAGCCACCTCTTCCCAGCAAGAGAACCTTCGCTCAACCGACGGCATGACATCGTAGAGGTAACGCGCGCACCAGCTCGTACTGCCGCTTCAGCCGCTATGAGTCCAACTCGCCTCCCACCGATGACCACTACCGTTGCCACTGCGCTCCTAGCACTACATGAGAAAGTCATAATGCTGGTGCGCATGCTAATACATACATTGATACGATGGAAACACCGACCGCAATTTGAAATTACTAATCGCGGGGCAATGCCTATGCATGGTTAAACCTGCGTAGGACTTTTCCAACGGAGATCGCTCCATTCACTTATTACGGTCGACTCGGAACTAAATCTTATCGTTTCTTTAAATTTAGCCCTATTACAATAACTCATAGCAGGCCCATGTCTTGCAGAGGCACATCTCCGAAAACCAGCGATCGCCATCGCTTTGCGATAGATTGATGTTTCCACTTCGCTGAATCAACGGCGTCGAATGGAACGAACAAAACGCAGGTGAAGGAGAATCATGATGCGCATTCGAATGATGTGTTGTGCCGCCCTTGGCATTGCTGGACTATTCTCCAGCAACGTTCAAGACGTGTTCGCTGCTGAGGATCTAGGGAAACGAAACAACTTACGGGTGACAAAACCTACGCGTCCTCAAAATCCTGACGATTCGTTTGGCCGGATGTTCTCGGGTTTACTACCCTATGCACCTCCGACGAATGAGGTGAGAGAGCTCGCTCAGAAAGTGGGAGTCAAAGGCGGGATGTGCGACGCGCAAGATCTTCTCACGGATCCGATCCAGTCGATCCTCAATCCTGCTGTCCACAGCCCGAATAATTCTGACAATCCGAACATGACGGCGGGAATGACCTTCTTCGGACAATTCCTCGATCACGACATGACTCTCGCGTTGAGAGCGCCGATCACCGAACCCACGGACCCCAGGCGAACCACTAATTTTCGGTCTGCCGAGTTGGACCTAGATAGCCTGTATGGTGAAGGTCCCGACAAATCGCCGGAACTCTACGATACCAGTTCCGGTGACATCAAATTCAAGGTTGAGGAGATTCCAGAGTCGGCGGCAGTGTCTCGAGGAGGAAAAGTCCGCTTTGATCTTCCACGCGATGCGAACAACAACGCCATCATGGGAGATAGCCGGAATGATGAAAATATCATCGTCAGTCAATTCCATCTGGCAATGTTGATGTTTCACAATGCCGTGACCGATCAAGTACGAAAGGATCCAACCTTTGCCAATCGTTCTCCGAAGGAAGTCTTTGCCGAGGCACAGCGTCAGGTCCGGTGGCACTACCAGTGGATCATCGTCAATGAATTTTTGCCTCTCACGATTGGACAAGGTCGGGTGAACGAAATCATGCGGCAGGGCCCGCGCTTCTATAACTTAAACGACCGTTCCCGGGACAGGGACTTCCGTTCTCGCCGGCAGGACCCGTTAATACCCGTGGAATTCGCCGTGGCCGCCTACCGGTTTGGTCATTCCCAGGTCCGGCCGAGTTATCGAATGAACTTCGGAGCCTCCCCTGGCAACGAGTTCTTCGCCTTCATTTTCGATGACTCGATCGATCCGAACAACCCCGACCCCAACGACATGCGTGGCGGCAAGAGGGCGGCTCGTCGATTCGTCGATTGGCAGACCTTCTTCAAGTTGGACAGCGTGAACTTCCGTCCCAACAAGCGGATCGACAGCAAGATCTCGACCCCCCTGTTCCTCCTTCCCGGACAAAAAGGACCAGCTCCTGGGCTCCCGACCGATGGGCCCCAGTCCTTGGCATCTCGAAATCTCATGCGTCACGTGAACTTTGGAATCCCCTCGGGACAAGCCATTGCACGCGTGATGGGAGCCCGGGTCCTGACTCCAGAGCAACTCCAAGAACTCGCAGAGTTCAAGATGGAGAGTAATACTCCGCTCTGGCTCTACATCCTCAAAGAGGCGGAGGTTCTCGAGCAAGGGATGCGTCTGGGGCCAGTTGGAGGCGGTATTGTCGGCGAAGTTTTTATTGGACTCCTGAAAGCCGATAAAGACTCCTACCTGTCTGCGAACAGAAACTGGAAACCGACCCTACCGTCTGCGAAATCCGGAGACTTCGAGATCACTGATCTGCTGAAGTTTGCCGGGGTCGTTCCTCCATTGGAGTAATCAATTCCACAGCACGCTGGGTGCCCCCCTTCACAGCGGGCACCCATTTGCACCAACTTTAGGTTTCGTCTGCCGGGCCACATCTCTCACCTTTGGCACAGAGATTCTCCACATTGCTACGTGACTGATAATTGGCAACTCCACCCCTTCGGTCTAACTCAATCACGCAACAGTCTTCTAACATCTGCTTAAGCTGCTTACGCCCACGCTGCACACGAGATTTCATGCCGGATAACGAAAGACCCATCTGTTTGGCAGCAGCCTGTTGTGTCAACCCATCGATCTCGACCAGCGTGATGGCCTTTCGATAGTCTGGTGAGAGCCGCTCAATCATGGGACGAAGACAGCCGACCAGTTCCGATCGAGACTCCTCACCTTCGTCTGGATCTAGCATTTCTGGTTTCTTTGTTGTTTCGTCACACACATCAAGTTCAGAACTCAGTCCTGCAGGAATCTCTCGCTGTCGTCCTGGCTTTCGGTAATGGTCGATGATCGCATTCCGCGTGATCTGATAGATCCATGAGACGACCCGGTGCGGATCGTTCACAGAGTCGATCTGTCGATGCACGCGCACGAACACCTCTTGCAGAATGTCGTCAACGTGAGCCTGATCATCGATGCGCTTGGCGATGAAGGCGCGGAGGCTATCATGCAGCTGTTGCCAGAGTTCTTCCGTCGTCTTCGTCATGATGGCCTCTCGGTGAGTTTCCCCCACATGGAGCTGTATCAACTTAGGCTCCGCACGTGGGTGGCTCAGGGGCACCGGCTTTCTTCGGCAGGCAGCAGCCAGTTTGACTGAGTCGTCCGATGACTGCCAACTGCTCACGGACCGTAAAGATTTCCCACGCGTTACCGTCCGGATCGGTGAACCAGAGCTTATCTTGCCGAGCAAAGCAACAGGCGATGTTATCCTCTACTCGTTCAAGTATTCCTTCATGTTGCAGGTGGACTTTCCATGCAGCGATCTCTTCAATCGTGTCAACCTCGATCCCTAAATGATTCACGGCGCTCACGTCCTGCGTTGAGGACACGAGGGAAAAATTCAGCGCCGGAGCCTTCACGTCAAACTTGGCATAGTCATCTACTTGCTTCTGCGGCTTCATACCGAAGACCTTCTCATAAAACGCGACTGACTTAGCGACATCTCGCACATCGAGCGAAATATGGGGACGCATGAGGCATCTCCTTGTGAGAGAGCGGCGGGTGATTCCGTGCTCATCTCTATAGACGGAGGAGGTTCGAAAAGGACGCAACACGGCCTGGCCGGAAGCCTGCATTACGCTCGAGTCTTGGCGGAACAGCCGTTGAGATGGTCATCCACCATACCCACGGCTTGCATGAAGGCATAGATGATGGTGCTTCCTACGAAGCGGAAACTTCGCTTCTTGAGGTCTTTCGAGAGTGCGTCGCTCTCCGGGCTTGTGGCCGGAACATCCGCCATCGTCCAACGGTTATTTACTGAGCCGGTCACTAAATAGTGCGTACTATTTCAAGCGGCATACTGCACATGCTGTTCTTGAAAGAACTTCTTGATCACCTGGGGCTGTTTCTGCCGCCGATGGAGATGGCGGCGCACGGTCTTGAGGAGTTCGGTCCGGTTGGCCGGACGGCTTCTACCCAGCCCGTTGGTTTTGACGTCCTGGTTCAGGAGTTCATCCGGATTGAGCTCGGGACAGTAGCCGGGTAGACGGATGAGCCGGAGTCGGGTGGCGTGCCGAGCCACGAACCGGGTCACGACCGCGGCGCGATGCACGGGATGTCCGTCCACAATAAGATAGATGCGGCGACCAACTGACTTCAGCAGTCGGATCAGGAACTGCACAAAGACCGGCGCACGAAACCGTCCCTGAAAGACCATGAAGGCGAGTGCGCCCTTGTTGGTAATCGCCGAGATCATGTTGCACCCGAAGCGCTGGCCGGTCGCCCTGGTGATGGGCGTCTGCCCCACGGGGGCATAACTGCGGCCGGTCACATGATCGCTGCGGAGCCCCATCTCGTCTCCCCAATACAGGGCGGCCCGTTCGCGTTTCGCCTGTCGGGCGAGCGCCGGATACTCCTGCCTCAGCCAGTGCGTAATGGCCGCGTCCTGACGCTCATAGGCCCGGCGCACCGGCTTCTGCGGGCTCATTCCCCAGGCCTTGAGGTAACGCCCGACTGTGACCAAGGAGACCGCGAGCCCATAGATCCGTCGGATGAGGGCCGCGACCGCGGCCCGCGTCCAGAGATAAAACGGGAGCTGCAATTGATCCGGCATCCGCCCCACAATCAGCCCCCGAATACGCGCGGCTTGCTTCTCATTGAGCAGCCCCCCACCGGCTCGCCGCCCCCGCCGCTTGAGCCTCAGGGCCCGGAGTCCACCCTTCCGATCAAGTCGCACCCAGTGACTCACCGCTCGTAGACTAGCGCCATAGGTCCGTGCCGCAGCCGTCTGCGTCATCCCCCCACGCACGGCCTGCGCCACCTGACGACGCAACAGCTGTTGCGCCGCCGCTCCCAACGTCCTGGCATCCGGTGTCCTCCGCATACCAAGCGTTCTACCATACTACGCACTATTTAGTGAACTGATCAGTAACTGTGGCTTCCCGCCGACGAATTGCCAGACATATCGGTCGAAGGTGCCGAATTCTTTCTGCACCGCCAGAAACGCCTGTGCGTTTATCACCGCCGCATCTACCTTCAATCGATTTCGGATGATGCCAGGATCATGTAATAACTGGTGCTTGTTGTTGGCTGTGAACTTGGCTACTCTCGCAGGATCAAATTCAGCGAAGGCTTTTTTGTAGTTCTCTCGTCGCTTTAAGATTGTGTCCCAGCTCAGGCCGGCCTGTGCGCCCTCAAGCAAGAGCATTTCAAAAAGTCGGCGATCGTCATGCACCGGTTTGCCCCACTCCCGGTCGTGGTAGCGAATCATATGCGGCTGATCTCCAGCCCAGGGGCAGCGCATCCTTGGTTCCTTTACGATAGCCATCACCCAGCCCTGCGACGGACCAATCTACTTGAGGAGTGGCCTTCTCGATCTCCCACTCGTCTTTCCTCGCTCTAGCGCCGGAACGCGTCTTTGCCCTTGACCACGTCTTCCAACATTTTGTCGGCTAACTTGCCGGCCTTCCAGCGGCGGTACCGTTGGTGAATCACCAACCAAAGCACCAGCCCACCGATCCCGATGAGAATCATCCAAACCGTGTCGTCCATTGAGACACATTACCCGGCGGCGCCTTGCTGAGCAACCCTCCCTTCTGTTCTATCGAGCTGCGGATGATTCCGCTACTCATCTCTATAGACGGAGAAGGTTAGAAAAGGACGCAAGGATGAAAAGGAAGGGGATGGCAGGACTTATTTGTGCCACCCAGACGGCAAGCTCGATGGAGACCGTCAAATCTTGGATGACATCTCCCTTCACACGTCAGATGCACGTGAGTAGGTTCGTCTGAGGAGGAAACTCTGGAGAGCGACGGCCTGGTTATGCTGCTCATCTTTGGCGGAATAGAGGAGCGTCACAGGACGAGTCTTTGCTTGTTTTTTGATCGTGGAGATGAATGTCGTCTTCTGCTTCAGCTCAGCTTGGTAGCGGCGGAGAAACTCAGCCCAACGTTCCGGGTCATGGTTGAACCATTTCCTGAGGGTGGTCGATGGGCCTAGGTCAGGAAGCCAAAGATCAAGCTTGGCGTCAGACTTGGAAAGTCCCCGTGGCCAGAGTCGATCGACTAACACCCTAAAGCCATCGGACTTGGCCGCCGGTTCATAAATACGTTTGAGCCGAATCTTCCCCATAGTTGCTAGAGGCCGATGGTTTCAATCTGAGCAATTTCTTCCGGTAGCAAGTTGAATCGCTCGCACTCGAGATCTTCCTTCATGTGTTGAGGATTCGTCGTACCGGTCAGAGGGAGCATGCCGACCTGCTGCGAAAAGCGAAACACGATCTGAGCTAGGCCGGTCTGATACTTGGCCGCCATTGTGCGGATAGCCTGGTCCCTAAATACTTCCCGGTTGGCAGTCAGGAGAGAGAACCCTTGGTAAATTATCTGGTTAGCCTGGCAAATCTCGCGTACTTCTTTATCCCAGCCGAACGCCGCATAGCAACGGTTCTGCACCACCATCGGCTTGTGTCTGGCTTTCGCGCAGAGCAACGTCAGCTGCTCAGCCATGATGTTGCTGACCCCGATCATCTTCGCCTTACCGGCATCGTAGTGGGATTCGATTGCCGCCCAGACGTCCCAATCCTCCGAGCCTAAGCCTCGACGCGAATAGGGGCCATGCAACACGTACGAGTCAAGATAGTCGGTATCGAGATGCGCCAGCGAGCTGGCAAAGGATTGTTGCACCTGTGTGGTGATACTCGCGCGCGCATCGTACGGGAGACGATGATCCTGCCCGTCAATGGGTGTGAACTTGGTTTGCACAAACAGCTTGTCGCGGGTGATGCCTTGCTTAGCTAATTGTAGGAGTGCCTCCCCTACTCGCGCTTCATCATAATGAACAAGCTGATTGGCCGTATCGATCGCCGTGAAGCCTGTTTCCACGGCTTGCACCACTAGGCCCGTTGTCGCCTCTTTCTTCCAGGCAGTGCCGTACATGAAGGAGGGAATTGAAACGTGATTGTATGTGGTCAATGGCATCGAATGATCTCCCGTGAAGTCCTCTACCTTACACAGTTCACGCTGGTGGTCTCAACGGACGAGAGGTATAATACTCCTGTGTCGAGTCGCCCTTTCCATGGAGGCTCGGATGGTACGGAGCACCCGAGAGCAGCCCTACCGAGCACGCGCGTTGAAACTATTCCCCTGGATCTGTGCCCACTGCGGACGCGAATTCGACGGAAAAAAGCTGAACCAACTCACGGTCCATCACAAGGACCACAACCATGACAATAATCCCCCGGACGGCAGCAACTGGGAGTTGCTCTGTCTCTACTGTCACGATAACGAACACCAACGCGATCAGGTCGGCGACGGATCGGGCGAATCACCCTCGACCCGTGAGCCTGATCGCCCCTTTACACCCTTCGCCCAGCTTGCCAACCTGATTAAACGCGAGACCGCAGCCTGATCAAGGCCTGGCCAAAGGTTCGAGACAACAATCCATTTGGCCACAAGCCTTCGCATCGTTCTCTTGATTGTCCTCGGCGGCTCAATCTCTGGTTACTCCGACAGCTCCCTTACTTGACTGCCAGATCTGCCCGCAAGCCGCCCGGTCCAAAATGGTTTGGCAACAGCATGATGCAGTTGGGGTTGAATCCCTGTGCTTTCAGGGTATCAATGCTTCCCCAAACTTTGTCCTGTTTCAGGTCGATCACCGTAATAGACCCGTCGCTCAGACCATCCAAATTCAGTAGGCTATTCTGGACGAACAGGTACCGCTCGTCTGGTGACAGCACGCTATGATGCGCCCCAGCTGCAGCCGCGATGGTCTTGAGAAACTTCGGGCGGCGCGGATCACTGTTGTCGTACAAATTGACAAACCCCGGTTTGGCTGTCGTGACGAAGAGACGGTCCCCCTTCGCGTTATAGAGCATTTCCAGCGGCATCCCTTGTTGCCGCGTCTCAAAATCATCGATCTGGTGGAAAGAAAACGCCTTGCGACTCGGATCCCAAACCCCTGCCCACAGCGTGCCCTCCATCATATTGGTGATGTGCATGACCGGAGGATCGGCATTGGGGCTGAACATGATTTCGACCGGTGCCGATTTCGCTGGAGCTGGCTTCGACCCGATCTTATGGGTCGAGAGCACCTGTCCTGTACTGGCCTCGATCACAGTAACCGAATCACCCTGATCGGACATATCCGGCTTCACCGTGCTGGTCACAACCACTCGATCAATCCCGTTATGAATCGCGATCCCATGGGGATAGAGAATCGTGGCCGCAGTAGGATCCGTGGCGCTGATTGTCTTGATCGGCTTGTCGACACGCGCGTCCCCCACGATCACCGTGCTCGAACCCATACAGGTGAGGTACCAAGTTCGGTTATCCTCTGACACGACCAGATCCTCCCCGACCTGACAATCAGGGACATCAATGGCGCGTAGCCGATAGGGAAACTTCGTGAGGTCCACGACGTGCAAGATGCTTTGCCCCAAGGCTGTCACGTAGGCTTTGGTACGATCCCGGTTAAAGAAAATGTGGTGGGCCACGAGATCCGACGGAAGCGGAATCTCCATGAGGATCTTCCCGAAGTCGACGGACTCCGGGTCGATTTCCATAATCGCGATCCCCTCTCGTCTCACCGGTTGATTGGCTTTACTTTCATAGTTGATCAGAGCAAGAATTTCTGCCGACGCCAGAGTCGTGCCGGTGAGCAACACCCCGAGAGTCCACGCGAGTACTTGACCTGGTTTCATGGGAGCCTCCTTATAGATATCGTGAGGTCGATGATAATGTTATTGGTGGGTCCGTTACTACCAGACCCATCTAAGCTGCCCGCTCCTGTAGCTCTTCACATGCGTGAATACCCTCATACTCGTCGTGGGTGACTTCACAACTGCGTGGCTCCGAGACAATCCGAGGCATCAGCAACGTCAGGAGCATTCCTGCATTGACCAAGAAGAACCAGATCACTACAACTTCAATGTCGTGCATGTGCATGATCGTCGTCCCTTTCTTTGGATGAATGTGTGTCCAACTGACTCATGTTCTCGTTGAATACGCTTCGTTACACTCGAACACCGATGACTTCCAGATACTCCGCAAAGACCGTGGTGCAATCATTCCCGGCTCGATTGTGCGCTGCCCAAAGCTCTTCGAGTTCTTGCCGCAATTGCGCTTGCCCCTCGTCGTCGAGCGACGCAAAGGCTCGATTCGTCGGGCCGTAGTAAAGGCGGAAGAATTCCACGACCTCCGACGGTGGAAAGGGATAGTCGAAGAGGTACTGTCGCTTCGTGAGGCTGAGTTCTGAGAGTCCGTGGCTCAGTCGCTCACGCACCGTCGGCTCGTCACCCCACAGGACCGGCGACGGCATGCCGGACGGTGCGATGAACTTCGACACCGTCTTGAACATCTGCCCGACGAATCCCTGTGGCGTCCAATTGGCCATGGCGAGGGTGCCTCCCGGCTCACAGACACGAAGCAATTCCTTCGCAACGAGGTTGGGGCGCGGGGCAAACATGGCGCCGATCAGACTGACGACTACGTCGAAACTGGTATCTTCGAACGGAAGCGTTTCGGCATCCGCTTCTTCGAAGTGGGCACGTAGTCCCTCCGCTCGCGCACGGGCCCGTGCCCGCTCCACGAGGTTGCTCGCGATATCGACGCCCGTCACCTCCACACCATCTTTCGCCGCCATGAGTGCCAGTTGACCGGAGCCACAGGCGACGTCCAAGAGTTGGCATCCTGGCGCAAGATCCAGTCGCTCGTAAAATGCTCGTGCGCCGCCTTCCATGTACCGGGAGAAACGATCGTAGTCGCCGGCCGTCCAGACCTCTTTGAGTCGAGCCTTGAGACTATCCACTTCCCTTACCGTTGCGCTCGTCATGACATCCTCCTCCTTTGTGATGTATTTGCGATGCCGTGCTGTCTCTGGTCATGACTATACGAGAAAGGGCTTCTGCCGTCTTAGCCGCACGTCTAGATCTCTTATCAGGGGGAGTGCTAAGCTCCAGGTCGTTTATCCGAACGTCCAGTAGGTTTAGCCAAAGCACTTGTGTGAGAGGAGCCACATCCCAATGGATGTGCTGTCTGAAGTTCTGAAGGCCGTGAAGCTTGATGGAGCGGTCTTCTTTAACGGTGAGTTCTCGGCTCCATGGTGTTCGCGTGAGCCCGACTCCCGCACCATGGCGTCCTATTTATCCGCTGGCCCCAAGCATGTGTTCATCTTCCATCTGGTCACCGAGGGCCACTGCACGTGTCGCGACGAAGAAGGCAGCCCCGTCGTGCCGCTGAAAGCCGGCGATCTCGTCATCCTTCCTCATGGCAATGTGCACCTCGTGGGAAACGGCACTCCGGTAAAACCAAGCAACGCCATCGAGGAGATGCGAGAAGTCCTCGGAACGGGGAAAGTCCTCGCTCAGTTTGGAGGTGGTGGTGAACTCACTCGACTCGTCTGCGGGTATTTGACATGCGACCCACAGCTCAGCCAGGTGTTCTTGGCTGGGCTGCCGTCGATCGTCAAGGTCCATATTCGCGATAGCCCATCCGGAAAGTGGCTCGAGGAATCCCTCCGCTATGCGGTTGATCACGCGGAGGCCTCCGGCCCAGGCGGTGCCGTGGTCATCGCGAAATTATCCGAATTGCTGTTCGTGGAAGCCTTACGACGCTATATCGCACAACTCCCAGAATCTCAGACCGGCTGGCTCGCCGGCGTCCGTGATCCGGAGGTCGGGAAAGCGCTGGCGCTCCTGCATCAACAACCCGCTCATCCGTGGACGATTGCGTCGCTGGCCGAGGAGGTCGGGCTCTCGCGTTCCGTGTTGGCGGAGCGATTTCGGCATTATCTCTCAGACACCCCGATGGGATACCTGACGCGCTGGCGGTTGCAGCTCGCCGCTCAAGTGCTGACGACCACGTCCAAGAGCGTGGCCGAAGTGGCGGGCGAGGTGGGCTATGAATCAGAACCCTCGTTCAATCGTGCCTTCAAACGGGAGTTCGGCGTCCCCCCGGCGAGGTTCCGTACCCAGGCAAGATCTTCTCAACGTCGGACCTAATAGAGGCAGGATGGAAACCAGCCAGGACATCACGGTCACCGAGCTCCGGCTCAGCTATCGCTATATCAAAGACCATCCCTGGGTCGTGACGGCCGTGAACGGTTTTCTCTCTGCCTACTTCATGGAACAGCCGAGCTTTCGTGTGCAACGCCATTTCGAAGAATTGGAATCAGGCATGCACGTGTGGATTTGTGAAGTGCCCAACACGATGAAAATAACGACACTCCTGCGAAGACTGCAAGCCGATATCCCTCCTTGTCGCTATACGCAACCCACGACAGAATCGCCCAGCGTTCCTCAATATCTGATCGACTCGCTCGAACAGAACTAATCAACGACACGTCTTGGACCGCAAGAATTCTCAAACCAAGTGCTCGTCATCCAATGGAAGGGTATAATGCAACATCATGAATCATGTGCTTATTCTCGGAGCCGGTAAGATCGGTTCGTTGATTGCCTGCCTTCTCAATCAAACCGGTCGCTACAAGGTACATCTGGGCGACATGACGTTCGACGCGCCCAAGCATTTGGTCGAACACCTCGGGCTGGAGCGGGTGACTCCCTGTCTGCTCGATGTTCGGCATCCGGACGCCGTCAGCACCTATCTTTCCGCCCATCACTTCGATGCGATTCTTTCGAGCCTTCCCTATTTCTGCAATCCAACGGTGGCCGGTCTGGCATTAACCCACAACCTCCACTACTTCGATCTGACGGAAGACGTTGAAGTCACCAACCAGATCAAAGTGCTCAGCGCTGGATCCAGCCATGCCTTCATGCCTCAATGCGGGCTTGCACCCGGCTTTATCAGTATTGTCGCGCACGAGCTCATGACTCATTTTGTGGCATTGGACACGGTCAAGATGCGGGTCGGTGCATTGCCGGTGCATCCCAGCAACGCGTTGAAGTATTCGCTCACCTGGTCGACAGATGGGCTCATTAACGAATACGGCAATGTGTGCTACGGCATCGAAGAGGGTGAGAAAGTCCCGCTGCAGCCGCTCGAGGGATACGAGACCATCGAACTAGATGGGCTGCTGTACGAGGCGTTCAATACGTCAGGAGGCTTGGGCACCTTGGCCGACAGTTATGCTGGAAAAGTCAGAACGATGAATTACAAGACGCTCCGTTACCCAGGCCATTGCGAAAAAATTCACCTCTTGATGAAAGACCTCAAGCTCAATGAAGACCGCGAGACGCTTAAACGAGTGCTTGAACGTGCTATTCCACAAACCCTGCAAGATGTTGTCTTGATCTATGCGTCGGTGACTGGAACTAAAGACGGTGGTCTGTTCGAGGAGAATTACGCAAAAAAGATTTACCCACAATGCATCAACGGTACACTGTGGTCGGCGATTCAGGTGACGACGGCTTCCAGCGCGTGCTGTGTCATGGACCTTGTCTTGAACAACCCTGCGCAGTACCATGGATTTGTCACACAGGAATCCATTTCGTTGAAGACATTCTTGGACAATGAATTAGGAGCCTGTTTTAAATGAGCACCATTCATACCGCAGTATTGCGAGACCTTGGTATCCAAGCCGTGAATTCGGGAGGAAGTACCGGCCACCACTGGTGGTCCGGGCGCAATGATGGTTCCCTCATCTCATCGATCAATCCTGCCACTGGTGAGTCGATTGCAGGTGTGTATCCCTGTTCACCCGACGATTACCAACGGATTGTGAAGGAATCGATTGATGCATTCCGCACATGGCGGATGGTCCCGGCTCCGAAACGTGGCGAACTGGTGCGGCTCATCGGCCAGGCCTTACGCGAGAAAAAAGATCGGCTGGGGACACTCGTCTCGTTGGAAGTCGGCAAGATCAAGGCAGAAGGAGATGGTGAAGTTCAGGAGATGATCGATATGGCCGATTTTGCCGTCGGCCAGTCACGCATGCTCTATGGTGTGACGATGCAATCGGAACGGCCTGCCCATCGGATGAGTGAACAGTGGCATCCCTTGGGTCCGGTTGGTGTGATTACCGCCTTCAACTTTCCCGTTGCCGTATGGGCGTGGAACGCCTTCATCGCCGCCATTGCCGGCGATCCCGTCATCTGGAAACCATCGCCCAAGGCGCCTCTCTGTGCCGTTGCGGTGCAACAAATTTGTAATCGTGTGATGCAGCAACAGGGGTATCCTGGAATATTTTCTCTCTGCATCACGGATCAGCCTGCCCTCGCGGACCAGATGGTGCAGGATGATCGCTTGCCTCTCATTTCTTTCACCGGATCAGTTCCGGTGGGACGTCGAGTGGCCGCGCTCGTCGGCCAGCGATTAGGGCGAACGCTCCTGGAACTCAGCGGCAACAACGCCGTCATTGTCGACCAGACCGCCGATCTCGACATGGCGGTGCGGGCCATCGTATTCGGATCCGTCGGAACCGCTGGTCAGCGCTGCACCACGACGAGACGTCTGTTCATCCATGAGTCACGATATGAGGAACTCGTCGGCAGACTAGTGAAGGCCTATGCACAGGTCCAGATCGGCAATCCGCTGGAAAAAGATGTGCTGATGGGACCGCTCATCGACCCGATAGCCGTGGAATGCTATCATGCCGCACTCGACGAGATCAAAAAAGAAGGCGGCGAGGTGCTGTACGGTGGACAGGTACTGAGTCGCCCCGGGTATTTTGTCGAACCGACGATCGTGCGGGCCAAGAATGAATGGCCGATCGTGCAGCGTGAAACATTTGCGCCGATCCTGTACGCCATGCCGTTCCAAACCATTGACGAGGCGATCACGTTGCAGAACAACGTTCCACAAGGGCTCTCCTCGGCCATGTTTTCTAATGACATTCGGCATGGCGAGCAGTTTCTGTCGGCGGCTGGAAGCGATTGCGGGATCGCCAATCTCAACATTGGCACGTCCGGGGCGGAAATCGGCGGCGCATTCGGTGGAGAAAAGGACACCGGCGGAGGCCGGGAGGCTGGCTCGGATTCCTGGAAAGCGTACATGCGTCGGCAAACCAATACCGTCAACTGGGGTAGGGACTTGCCCCTTGCCCAAGGGATCAAGTTTGGATCGTAAAGGGGGACGACCATGGATCAAGCCCAGTTACTGGATGCACTTCTGGCGAGGATGGTTGCCGACTACATCGAGCGCAACCGGGCGGCTAGTGCCCTCAAGACCATGCTCGATCAATCTGGAGTGGGATTCTCTCCCGTCATAGATCATGTGACGATCCGCACGTTGGACATCGATCGAGGAGCTGAGCCCTTCGTGAAACTTGGCTATGACTACGACGAAACCCTTCAATACGACGACTGGTACGCCAAGGTCTTCCGCAAGGTCGGCTACCCCGCTCTCTTTGTCGACCAGGCGTATCCCGATGAACGAGGACAAACCAGTATCATCCCAGGGTGGGTCAAGAAGTTCGGAGACAAGGTCTTCCACCACGTCGCAGTTCGGGTTGAAGATATCGAACTGGCTGTCGCGCGACTCCAGGAACAAGGAGTGGTTTTTGCGGGAAACATCGTTGGAGAGCGTGGCGGGTCACTTAGGCAGATTTTTTCTGCACCGGAAACCATCGATGGACAGCCCTTCTCCGTTTTGGAGCTGGCCGAGCGACACCGAGGGTACTTGGGCTTTCTCCCACCTCAGGCTGACAGTCTCATGAAATCTTCGACCGGTCGTTAAGTGCCTCACCCCATGTCTCGCAACACATGATCGGGATTGCGGTCTCGGGCGATGGTCTTCATGAGCTGATCACCGAAGAGGACGACGACTCGATCGTGATGGTCTTTTACCATCATTGAGGCGGACGGTGATTTGAATGTTGAAGGATCTCCTTCCAGCCATGCGCTGCAGGTAAAGGGCAGGGCATCCAAGATCGTCTCCACACGATACTCTTGGCGGAGCCGATACTGAAGCACCTCAAACTGAAGACGACCAACTGCGGCAATCAAGACTTCCTGATCGTTAAGGCTTCGCATGATCTGGACGGTACCCTCCTGCGCCATCTGCGTGAGTCCCTTGTCGAAGGACTTGCGCTTCCCGACATCCGTCGGTCTCAGACGAGCAAAGATTTCAGGCTGGAATTGCGGCAGCGGCTTGAAATTGAAGCCACCGGTCACCGAAACCGTATCGCCAATGGCAAAGACGCCGGGATTGATGATGCCGACAATATCACCGGGGTAGGCCTCTTCAACCGTGCTTCGTTCCTGCGCGACCAGACTATGTGGCCGCGCCAATCGAATCTCACGACCCAGTCGGTGATATTTGACGACCATATCCCGTTCAAAACGGCCGGAACAGATCCGAAGAAATGCCGTGCTGTCGCGATGCTTCGGGTTCATGTTGGCTTGGAGTTTGAAGACATAGGCACTGAAGGGCATGTCGATGGGATCAACCAAGACCTCGGTCCCATCATCGCCATCAGCCGGTCTGGCACCGGGGCTCGGCGCCAACTCAACAAACGCATCAAGAAAGCTTTCCACCCCGAAGTTCGTGAGAGCCGACCCGAAAAAGACCGGAGTAACTTCGCCTTGAAGAAACCGGTCGCGGGTAAATGGATTTCCAGCGGTCTCCAGTAGTTCCAAATCGTGAAGAACCTGTTCCATCGTCTCCTGTGAAACTCGGCCGCTAGCTCCGAGCTCCGCCAAGGCCAAGCTGTCCGTTTCGACTTTCGTGGCTCCGCCGTGTGCAGTTCTGCTGAAGAGCTGCACACGGTTGTTGGCACGGGTCACAATCCCGACAAAATCACTCCCTGACCCAATGGGCCAATTGATGGCGCTGGCATGGATGTTCAAGGCCTGTTCGACCTCAGTCATCAAATCGAGAGGCGGACGTCCAGGCAAGTCCATCTTGTTGATCAAGGTCAGCACAGGGATCCGCCGCATGCGGCACACCGCAAACAGCTTCCGAGTCTGCGTTTCAACACCTTTGGCCGCATCAATGACCATGATGGCACTATCCGCCGCCGTCAGCGTACGATAGGTATCTTCAGAAAAGTCTTGATGGCCAGGGGTATCAAGCAAATTAATGACCGCACCTTTATACGGAAACTGCATGGCGGAGGCCGTGATGGAGATTCCCCGCTCCTGTTCCATTCCCATCCAATCGGATGCCGTGGCCTTTCCACCTTTGCGGCCCCGCACCATCCCGGCTGTTCGGATGAGCCCGGAGTACAAGAGCAATTTTTCGGTCAAGGTCGTCTTGCCGGCATCAGGGTGGCTGATGATGGCAAACGTCCTCCTTCGCGCAATGGCGGCAGCTAATTCACTCGCAAACGTCGTGTCAGTTGTCATAATGGGTCGGCAGCATATCACATTCGTGTTGTCGGAAGTGGAACTTCATAGGAAAGACGAGTCGCCGAGCTCTCCGTAGCCAGCCCGCTCTAATGCACGGCGGACGGCACCCAGAACAGCAGGTGTATCGGCATGAGGCAGAACAGATAGGTCTGGAGCGGCCCGCAAGCGAGCCAGCAGCTGCTGGCTCTCAGCACCGGCTAACGCGTCGCAGGTCTCGTACAAACCCTCGGGTCCCTCTTCAATCAGGTTGTGCTTGTTTAGGATCTTTTGTAGCGTCGCAATCAGACCGTCTGTTGGAGTCGGCATGAGCAAGGCCGCGATGGCACCGTGATCAAGGCGGAGTCTGGCGGTAAATGCGAGAGGCTCTCCGCCTCTGAGACGTTGGGCGATCGGCAACAGAATTTTTTCCTCCATCCCGATATGGCGAAGCAACCCGGCTCGGAACTGATCATAAACAGGCTGATCAATTCGACCGCCTGAATGAAAAGCTGATTGGAGGAGCATCTCCAATCGACGATGGTCCTCTGTCAGAAACTGAGTCACCAGGCCAGCGGTTTTATCTCTCTGTGAAGACATCGAGTGGGTTGGCATACAGCTCGAAAAGGTTCAACTGCCGTTCAACTCTGAATGGTGACAGCAAGAATACAGGCTCAGATGGCACAAATTCTACTCTCAGTGCGAGACATGTGCGACCGGCGACGTTCACATGGTGTTACACCAGCGTCATCGTGACGAGGGCAACAGTGTGAAGGATCCGAAGCTCTGAACTATGCGGCAGTTAGTGCCAGACAGCTTGTGTGTAGACTGCCAAAGCGGAGATGCAGAAGATCGCAAGCGCTCCAAAGAATGAGGCGATGAGGGAGAATGGTCCGTATCGCTGAAACTGTGGTCGCCGTGTGTGGGGAAACCGCATGAGGCAGAATGTCACAAATGACGCCCCTATCCCGATCAGTGCGAGCAGAATCTGATCCGATTCCATAGGCCTGCCCATCCCACGGCTAGGCTAAGAAGAAAAATAACCCGGCACCACCAACAAGAAAGAAGATCACCCACCGAAGCAATCCTTCTCGTGCATCCGCATGAGTTTGGACAAGTCGACTTCTAAGAGCCGGTTGCGTGTGCACATAGGCCTCGACTTGCTCTTTGGCTTCTTTCAATCCGACGTTCTGCTCCACACGAACCAGCTTGATGGCCTCAACAACCTGACCACGCCACAGAGCCGAGACTGCGGCTTGTGGGAGCGCCACGCACATGACCGAAGCGGCAGGTACGTTACAAGAGCTCGGCTGAATAGAGGCGGAGGGCATGATTGAACTAAGCCTATCACTGCTGGGTCAGCCGCCGAAGAGAAACCACGAATTGTGTCAGAGAGAGATCGTGGACGGGTTTCTGATTACAGCATGATCAATGGTAAAGAATTCCGCTCTTGCTTCATCTTTTTAGAGTCTGGTCGTAGAATCTCACCAAGAGGTGGGTATGTTTCTCCGATTGGTCTCAGTCGTCCTGGCCACCGTTTCCGTGAACCCTTGGGATACGGTAGGCTTCACCGAAACAACCAGAGTTCGTAATGAGTTGATCGGGCCTGTTCGTAGTGTCACGGTCAAAAAACACGGATATTCCACCATTGAAACCTATGATCGTGCTGGCCATCTCCTAGAGGCCGTGCTCGATCTCACTCACGCGAACACAGGAACGCATTCCTTCTTTCAGTACAACCAGGATGGCCATCTACAAGAAGAGCTCGCCTTTGACCAGAATGGACGAGTCATCTACCGAAAACATGTCATCTACGCGAGAGACCTTGAAGGACGAGACACGGCGTCGGTAACGGCGTCCGATGATGGACGCTTCCAGAGCGCCGAGTTCTCGCTCTATGACCAACGAGGTCATCTCTGGGAACAGTTATCGGTGAGCAGTACGACAGGGTACAAAAGTCTCTTCGACATACAGGGCCATCGGATTTATTCGGCGTACTACCGCAGGGGAGAATTGCTCAATGAATTAAAACACCGATATGACGTGCTGGGACGACTCCAGGAACTTGTGAGTTACGATGCGCAAGGCACCCTCATCGGTCGAGTACTCAACGACTACGACGAGGCCGGTAAACGCATTCGATCGACCACCCACACATTTGGTCTTCCACAACCCCGTACTTGGATCACGACCTACGAGTACGATTCGTTGGGCAACTGGATCAAAGAAGAGACGACTGAAAAATCCTCCTCTTCCCAACCCGCCAAAGCTTTCACGATTCCTATTGTTGAGGAACGTACGATCCAATACTACGACGGCACCGACAGCGATGCTGTCGCGCACCCCTAATAGCTGGCACGCCGGTCGTAACGTTTCTATGATGAGGTGGTACTGCCCGGAGATTGAAGGAAAGAGGATACCCCTATCATGGTAGGAATCAGCACTGCATGTTCTTGTACGTCACGAATGCCGAAACCGCGATGGTTTTTTCAATGCTTGTGAGGCCCGACACGTGATTCGTAATCAGCTGAAACTCTTTCAAGGTAGGAGCTCTTTTCTGGCCAAGCCATTTTCTTAATGGTGCCCAGCATGTGTCGAAGTGCTCAAACCACCACACGGGCGGGAGCGATCCGAGATTGACTCCCTCTTGAACAGATGTGCAAACACCGAGGGTCTGGAGCCTCAGCTTGTAGGATCTCTGGCTGATTGCACTCATGATCGGTTTCGACTCTACCTTCTCCATCGACCATACCCCACCTGCATCTAGGCCAATGTGACTCTCTTCCGAGCTTCCTTTCGTTGGATCACTCGAGGTGGCGGGAACAAGCCATCCACGGAATTGTCGGTTATCCACTGAATTCACAGATCGCTCCATGTCTTGGAATGTGCTTTCGAGAAGCAATCGAGGTGCCTAATCGTATTATTGTTGTTTGGTAATGGTTTGGAATCCTCTCACTGAAACAACAGTTGCATGAAAGCAATGGCAGTGTGGCATCTGTGCCACAATAGAATCTTTTTCCTACTTCACAGCTGCCACTTTTTCGCTTACGGGAAGGCAGCGGTCAATCATGTTTCACAATGAAACAGTGTTTGATGGTTTCTCAATTGGCTCATACCCAACTATTGGGAAGGCGTAGATGTATTCGCGTTACCTTCTGACGATGTTAGACGGCTTAACCATTTCCCCAATGGCAGTGCTGTCGGTACTCGGAGCGTCACTTGAAGATCCGGCGCTTCCCGTGTGGCTCCGACACCAACAACGAAATTTATGAAACTGCGATCACTCCATCGATAGGAGCCTCCGATAAGCAAAACTCCGATATGAGTGACTTGGGGCGCGGTGGTAAGGAGTAGGTTGGAGGCGGAAGTGGGTTTTGAAAAGATGGTATGGTCGTATCCCAGCGTCAACGACAGCTTTTCATTCAGCGACAAGCCGATGCCCAAGTTGGCGTTACCGCCGCTTCCTGGATCGACACGTCCGATGCCGTTTCCTACATCGCGCGGGACATTGTAGATGAAACTCACGCTGCTGAAGAGGACGACCGGGTCGCTCGGGTATAGCATGGTCAGACCAGGTTGAAAAATGTAAAACCCGGACCCCGTCGGTAATTCTGTTTGCACCCCAGTGAGCGGGTCTGTCGGTACTTCAAACGGACCAGTTCCACTGATGCTCTTGAATCGGGCAAATCCGACGAAATAGGGTTTGTCAGGCCCGCCTTGGTTAAGTTGAAATCGGCCTGTTGTTTCCACATCTCCGAGACCCGAGCCACTGAAGGTCGAGAGAGTATCAGCCTGAGAGGGGGTGGCGATGGGTCGCTGCGTAATCGAATCTTCCCGATAGAGGTAGGGCAGTCTCACCTCAACCTCCAGCCGGTTCGTCAACCCATACCGCCCCACCAGGGCCGCAGTATAGATGTCCCGGCTCACACCTTGGATGTTAATCAGACCGACGGTAATGGCCGGAACGATCGTAAACCCGGTCAACGTCACTCGGCTACTACTGAGATGAGCGAATTGCAGATACGGCTCCACAATGAGCGTACCCTTGGGTGTCAGTACCCCCGCCCCAGGCAAATCGAACGTCCGAACCATCCACGAAGGGAGAATCTCTTTTTTGCTTTCCGGAGCGACCCCCACAGGACCGGCGGGTTGCTGAACTTCTGTGGAACGGTCTTCTGGGACTGATTGTTTTTTCTCTTGGCGCCGAGATCCGTTGGTCTGAGCAGTCTGTTCGTTAGCGATAAGATATCGCGCGGCGTTGCGTGGCCCTTGAAAATTCCCCCGGTCATCTATACCTGACCGATCGACATCCCGATCCAGCAACCCAAGCTGAGCAGCATCGACTTCCGAGGCCATTAGGCTTAAGGTAAGTAAGGTAAGCCCCAACGCAAAAATGACCAGGAACGCTTCACGAATTTTTCCGACAGTCTTCTGCGCGTCGATACCTTCTCCCCGTTCAGATCGATACAAATGCAACCTCCGTCATGCCTTCAGCATCCCTTGTGAACACAGTCCCTGACTCGAATCGTCCTGTGCATACCGATGCAACTTGGAACAGTCCTATGTCAACCAAAAAGTTTCCCTCATCGTTCGAGCGGTTGAACGAGAGGGAAACAGCTCGTCACTGGTCCATACGATGGATTCTTGAACCGCGTCGTGACGGAAATCCTTAGAGGTGGGAGATCTTGATTGGATCTTGACCGGTGACATCACATGCAGGGTATCGTCACCTACACCTATATCTCCGGACTCTCGTCTTCAATGTCGGATCGCCTCTATGCTGGCCTGTGACAGAGCGTTCCCGAGTTGGAGTGATCGAGCCCAGGTCAGCGCTTCCACTGTCGCATTGATGACCGTTTGGCTTTGAATGGTTCGGTTATCAAGCGAGTTTTGAATGATGGTCGTAAATGGCGGAAGCGAGGATACATCGTGGGGTAACGAGTTGCCTGGCCCGCTTTGGATGAGCGTGAAGGTATCACTGGGACGATCGGCCACTGGCCTGACGTCTGTCTGATTGGCAAATGGTTTCACATTTGAATGCTCGACAGAGAGCTTCATGCCCGAACGATCTGCAAAGGGTTTCATGCCTTTATGATCGGCAAGTGGGTTCCAGTCACGATCGGCAAATCGTGCCAGATCCGGAATCTTTAGCACCGTTGAACTGACGAGCTTCCCATTGTCAAACACATTCCGTTCAATCCCAAATGACATGAACGGCCCATCCGGATCTCGTTGAAATCCCCCTCGCATACTGTCCAACACTTCTTCGGTCACTGGCGTCCGAAGCGTAAAGTCTTCACTGCTCTCGTATGCCATAGCTGAAGCGATAGGTTGGAGACCCAGGAGAACAAAAACAAGCACCTTCGTCGTCTGGTGAGTTGATCTCGATAAGAGGCACATTAGAAATCCCTCCCTCCCGGGCGAAACAGGACGATGTTGTTTAATGTGTCGGGACTGAGCGGCCGTCCAAGCGGAGACGTCGGTCGGACACTCCAGTCTCGGACTGTATTGAATTCCCCCCGCTCCGGAAAATCATGGATCACAAAGACCACACGGCTCGGCCATGAGGCTTCAAACTGTTCGCGCGGCACAACGCGTAATCCGACTGCCGGGTCACCGAGCAGGACCTTGTCACCCCGCATGCCCTTCACGACCACAAAGTGGTGATAGCCATTGTCCACCATCAGCACGATCGCCGGAATACCGGCGTTCGACAGCTCGTCCAATGAGACTTGAAACCCATCTGCTGGATAACCGTGGAACTCTAAAAACCGCTTCATATCCAAGAAGGAAAAACCTTCTTGTTGGATCTTTTGCTGATTGCCGTTGTCGAACATCGTCCGGAACGTCACCTCTTCGGTGATGGGATGCCCATAGTGATAGGTTAACAGGGTAGCGACGGCGGCCGACCCGCAACTGTAGTCATATTTCTGAAGGATAACGGACCGGACCTTGAGTTCACGCATGCTCCAGACTTGGAGCAACATGCGACTCCCCACGCCCGGAGTCACCTCGATCGTCGCCGCCATCGCCCCTGTCCCGATCGACAGCAGCACCATCACCATGTACCCGATGATCTGTTTCGTCAGCATAGACATCATTTCAACGTCAAGTTCAGAATCGTGGCGTTCTGCATAATCACGTTGTTGCCAGAATTTTGCATGACGATCGGCAGCCCGCTCGCTCCAGCAAACGCGTTGCCGTTGATCGAATTATTGCCGGTCACATTGTCGACAGCGACATTGTCGTACAGTTTGGCCTTCAGGTCGTTCCTGTTTATGATGATGAGCTCCGGACCGAGATCCGTTCCTCCACGTTGAGCATCCAACTGGGCCGCGGGAATCGGATTGCCCCAGGATGTCATGGCAGGCTTCTCCGAGGAACCGGCGTGAGCCAGGCCCACGCAGAGCCCAAGGACACTCACTACCATCGAGAAATAGATACGCATGATGCCCTCTCTGGTCCTGAATGAGGCAGTGGAGCTGGAGGAGCAGATGCTCCTCCAGCCTTGGCTGCCAGATTGTGCTTAGCGACCAACCGTGACATTCGCCATCGTGGTCACGCCGACCTGCTGAAGGGCAGCGATCCCCGTGTTCTGAATGGCCACGGTCACGCCGGCAGCGCCGCTCAACCCAGAGAGCGTGTTCGAAGCATTGAACGTCCCGGCACTTCCACCGTGTGCGTCCCCTGCTCTCTCGCCGTTTCCACCGTTTCCACCACCGCCTTGCGCGGTCACGGCTCCGCTGCTCGCGTTGCCGCCCGCAGCGCCGTTCCCACCGGTTGCCGAGCCACCATTACCAGCGGTTGCGTTACCAGAGTTTCCACCGGTTGCCGTGCCACCGTTCCCACCGGTTGCGTTCCCAGAGTTTCCACCGGTTGCCGTGCCACCAGTCCCACCGGTTGCCGCAGCACCGTTCCCACCGGTTGCGTTACCAGAGTTTCCACCGGTTGCCCCACCGCTGCCTCCACCGGTGGCGCCATCATTGTGGTCATCGGTCCTGGCAAAGCCACCCTTGCCGCTCGCGGCATAGCCGGCATCGCCGGTGCGGGCCTTACCACCATTGCCGCCATCGGCATAGCCACCATCGCCAGCCTTGGCCTTGCCAGCATCGCCACTGTAGGCATAGCCCTCATTGTAGCTTTTGGCCTTGCCACCATCGCCACTATAGGCATCGCCGCCATTGTAGCTCTTGGCCTTGCCACCATCGCCACCGTAGCCACCGTTGGCATCCCCAGACTTGGCTTTGGCTGCGCCGTTGCCACCGTTTCCGCCAAACCCACCATTTCCAGAAGCTGAGGCCGAACCACCGTAATTGCCGATGCCCGCAACCCAGTTACCTGACACATACCCATCCAGCTTGGTGGAATTGACGATTTTGGTCTGGTTGAATGAGTTGGTCATATCCAGCCTGGTAGAGGCTGTCGAGTGGTTGTTGGCCGCCGCCCCAAAGGGGGAGTGATCGTTCTTCGCTTTTCCATCCCACTTCGTCTTCTCGTTATAACTGTCTTTTATCCTCGTGTCGTTATTCGAATCGGTGTATGTTTTCGTCACGGTTTTGGTGTCGTTATCGTTCTTCGTGACCGTCTTGCTATTGTCGTTATTGCTATCCCTGACTGTGTTGTAACTATCCGAAGTGGTGGTCGTCTTGGTCTTCGTCGTTGTGTCGTTATCGTTCTTCGTAATCGTCTTGCTATGGTCGCTGTTATCGGTGTTCGTTTTCGTAATGGTCTTGGTGTCGTTATCGTTCTTCGTAACGGTCTTCGTGTACTGGTCATGGCTGTCAACGGTCTTCGTCTTCACGATCGCCTTCGAGTGATCGTTTGCCGCGGCGCTGCCGTCGTCGTTTGTTTGAGCGCCCGCGAAGGGCGACAGGCCGAAGGCCAATGCCACCGCTGCCGTGGAAATCATCACTTTCTTCATCACAACCTCCTAAGAATGACGGTTAAAAAATTCCTCCCAAACCATTCTCTACTCACATTGGTAATGCAGCGGTTGGTCACCCCCTTTCTCCAATGGCTCTCTCTCGACAATTGACCTTTAGGCTGATGCTTCGAGTGAGTCAATTTTCAGCAGCCTCCTCGACCTCCGGTCCGAAGAGGAGGATTCTCTTGATTGATCCTCGTTCCATTTGCGCATGTCTCCACCTGTCGCGTTAGGCTTGGCCATCCTCGTCATCTTCATGTGCATCGCCCTTCGGGGGCTCATCCCACAGGACGACATGAGCTGGTGACCTTTCAGGAGAGCGGGAGTCCGTGGCTCGAAAGGATTCTGACTTATGCTCATTTTTCTTTGTCCCACGTTTCTTTCGCTCCCGTCTGCCCATCCCATCACCCGACAATTGTCGTCGCCCCTACCCCCAACACAGTCCGATCGACGAAAAGACACCTGTGAGAACCCGCCAATTGCTCCTAATTTCATCCGGTATTGCTACTCCAAACGAATTGCGGACCCTCTTGAGCATGACACGCTATGCAAAACACGAGCCATTCCAAAACGTGTAATATTTTTAATCAGTTATGAAGCGCAGACACTGAACGGAGTGAGCATCAGGGACCAGATGGCCGGATTTTCTCAAGAGTGAACAGCCTTATGATCGGTAGGGACGTGTGACCAATCGAGCAGGAGGGGGCGTTCCGCGTCAGAATGTTCCTTATTCGCTTTTCTTTTTAGGCACTTTTGCAACTTGACTGATCTTGACGCGCTTACTGTGGCATTTGGCAACGTACTAAGAATGGACAGTGGTGCGTAGCCCTAACCGAAAGTGTTAGTTTGCAATAAATACACATGACTACAATGACATATATCGACACGGATAGATTTTCGATCGCGCACACTGTTTCACTATGAAACAGTGTGCGTCAAGAAAGCAGGAGTTGATGTGCTGTTCATGAGGAAGGCCATCACGCCCACCGCGTCACATATCACGCACGCCCTATAGCACAACAGGTCTCACTGCACTCGCGCGCTTGGCTTTAGCAATGACGGAGGATGAGGTATTGGATGGGATCAACTTCTCTAGCCCATAGGCGTGTAGCTTGCGATACAGAGTAGAACGACTAACCTCCAAATCACGGGCGACTCTAGTCAAGTTACCATGATGGAGACTGATCGCACGTACGAGTAATTCCACCTCAATCCGGCGCTGAGCCGCTCTCAACGAATGTAGTGAGTCGGCCGCGGGATAGTCTTCCTTGGCAAGATCCAGTTCCTGTGGCGTGATCTCAGTCCCTTCCGCCATGACCACAGCCCGCCGGACCCGGTTGCTGAGTTCCCGAACGTTACCAGGCCAAGAGTAGGCACGCATTGCGTCGACGGCCTCCAACGTATAGCTGGACACATGCTTGCCGGCTGCGGTTGCCGCGCGCCTGAGAAAGACCATCGCCATGAGCAACGTGTCTTCACCTCGCTCTCGCAACGGCGGCAAGTGGATATGCAAGACGCCCAGCCGGTAGTAGAGATCTTCACGAAACTTGTTCTGAACGATGGCTGCTTTCAGGTCCACATTGGTGGCCGCGATCACCCGAGCGTCCACCCGAATAGTTTCCTGCCCCCCAACCCGCTCAAAGGTGCCATCCTGCAAGAACCTGAGCAGTTTCACTTGTAGCGCCGGCAACAGATCGCCGACTTCATCGAGAAGCAATGTACCTCCAGCGGCCGCTTCCAGCTTGCCCTTTTTCTGGTTCACAGCACCGGTAAAGGCCCCCCGTTCGTAACCGAACAGCTCCGATTCCAAAAGGGTTTCAGGAATTGCTCCACAATTGATTGGGATGAAGGGCCCGCACTTCCGGAGGCTACGCACATGTATTGCCTGAGCGGTCAGTTCCTTACCGGTACCGGTTTCTCCGGTCAACAGCACCGGCATGTCCGTTGTCGCAACCTTGCGAATCAGGTCGAACACCGCTCCCATGGCTGAACTGGTTCCGACCATCTCTTCAACGATATCCACAAACACCTCCTCAGGCAGTTCCAACAAGCCAGCGCCTGACCGGCGCCGCATATCATGCACTGTCCAGCATTCGCTACATACGGCCCTAGGATATATCACACTCAGACTCGATAGCTCTAGCATAGATACCTAGGAATACATATATTTATTACGCAGAACTTCTGAACACCACGATGCACCTGCGGTAGAGATGCTGCGATTTTCTCCCATGGTGAATCCTATTGAATCCACCCAAACGAATAGATCCGTTTGGCACTATCATCCATTGTTTATGACATTATGGCTTTTTCTAGACTTACCTAGCTCAACCTGCGCAAGCTGTTTTCCCATTCTTGACCAGACGCTTCAACAACGGTTGGCGGTCTTCCCTCTCTTGATTCCGATGCGAGAGCTAGACGATCATGAACTTACAACGCGGGCTAGCTACCGGCATCACCTATGAAATAACCTTCTGAACGACCGACCTATGGTCGAAGAACCGGAGCTCTAGCCAAAGAAGAGTTCTCCCTCGCACTCCTTCGTACTCAAACTGGTGAATCACATGTTCGACTGGTTGACCAACTCAGAAATGTGGATGGCGCTCGCCACCCTTACGGCCTTGGAGATCGTCCTGGGTATCGATAATATTATTTTCATTTCGGTCCTCGTCGGGCGCCTTCCTGAACATCAGCGGAACCTGGCACGTCGACTGGGATTAGGCCTAGCAATGATCGCACGGCTGGGGCTGCTTTTTTCGATCTCCCTTATGATGGGGCTGACCACTCCTCTCTTCACCGTCATGAATCAAGCTCTTTCAGGACGGGATCTCATACTGATCGGGGGCGGGCTGTTTCTCCTCGCGAAAGCGACCCACGAGATCCATCAGAGCTTGGAAGGAATCGATGAGCACAAGACCTCTACAGCCGCGACCAGCTTGGGCATGATGATGCTTCAAATCGCGCTGCTGGACATCGTGTTTTCCTTGGACTCCGTCATCACGGCTGTCGGACTCGTCGATGATATTTCCGTCATGGCCACTGCAATCATCGCCGCCGTGCTCGTCATGCTATTCGCATCTCGTGCCATCGGGGAATTCGTCGACACCCATCCCACGATCAAGATCCTTGCACTCTCATTTCTGATTCTGGTTGGAGTCACCCTCATGGTCGAGGGCTTTGATGTACACGTGCCGAAGGGATATATCTATTTTGCCATGGCCTTTTCGGTGGCTGTGGAGATGATCAACCTGCGGATTCGTCGACGTGCGATCCCACCTCGCAAACTGTATAACCGATACTCAGCAGGCAAGCCGGACTGTAGGGCACAAGAACATTGACCGATGGACATCCTAGACTTCCGGCTCCTCAATCGGACCAGCCCATTCACCATGTGCCAGCGACACTTCTTGGAATCCCCCATCCGGCCATTGGAATTGTCCTGCCTCATCAACCAGCACGATGAAGGGCTCAGCTTCTCCCGCTTCTCCGCGGAACCAGTACCAACCTGACCGACTCGGGATATCTAGAGTCCACCGATAGATCGACATCATTCCTCTCCTGTGTACCGTGGTATCTCAGCGTTCCTTCATGCCTCTACTTTTTGATACAGTCTGACCAACGTATTGCTGACCCTATCACGTCATGCTTCCACTTCCAATAGACGAGATCCTGCCGTCAATCCGCCGAGCCCTAAAAACCTGTCCCAATGCCCTCCTTACTGCTGTGCCAGGAGCTGGAAAAACAACCCGAGTCCCACTGGCACTCCTGGAGGAATCATGGCTATCGGATCGGAAAATCTTATTGCTAGAACCCAGGCGGCTCGCCGCGCGAGCCGCCGCATCTCGCATGGCGGATGAACTCAATGAGCGTGTAGGGGAGACTGTCGGCTACCGAATGAGGCTCGACACCAAGGTGGGACCGAAGACGAGGATTGAGGTTGTGACGGAGGGGATCCTTACAAGGATGCTTCACCAGGACCCATCACTTGAGGCCTATGGCATCGTGCTGTTTGACGAGTTCCACGAACGCAGCTTGCAGGCCGATATGGGGCTCACCTTGTGTCTTGAGACACAGCGACTGTTTCGTCCCGATCTTCGCCTGCTCGTCATGTCCGCGACTTTGGATTGCGGGCCAGTCAGCGATCTCTTGGGCCAGGCCCCGATCATCACGTGTGACGGTCGGATGTTTCCGGTGGAAACCCGGTACCTTGATCAGTCGATGACCAGCCCGCTCGACCACACCGTCACCCAAGCGATCAAGCGTGCTCTTGCGCGAGACGAAGGGAGTCTGTTGGTTTTCCTGCCAGGCCTCGCAACCATCCGCCGAGTCGAACGGATGTTATTGGATGCTGAACTTGGATCGTCCATACATATTGCCCCTCTGCACGGGGAACTCCCCCAAGCGATGCAAGACGCGGCCATTCGACCGGCTGCTCTTGGATCACGGAAAGTCGTACTTGCCACATCGATCGCTGAAACCAGTGTGACGATCGACGGCATACGCGTGGTGATCGATTCAGGGTGGCTACGCCTCCCCCGATTCGATCCACGCTCCGGTCTTACTCGATTGGAGACCATCCGAGTCACCAAAGATGCAGCAGATCAGCGTCGTGGCCGAGCGGGACGTCTCGAACCAGGTATCTGTTATCGGTTATGGACCGAGAAGGAACAGACCGGGCTCGCCGCCCATCGTCCGCCGGAGATTTTGGAAGCCGACTTGGCACCACTGATGCTCGATCTCGCCCAATGGGGCACACAGAATCCGGAAGAACTATCCTGGCTTACTCCACCACCTCAAGGAGGAATCAGCCAATCCAAGGAGTTGCTCACCAGGCTCGGAGCCTTTTCCACTGATGGACGATTGACTGAACATGGTCGTCACATGGCCACGCTGCCTCTCCATCCCCGTCTGTCGCACATGCTGATCCAATCCAAACCACTGGGGTTGGCCGAATCCGCGTGCGAAGTGGCAGCCTTGTTGAGCGAGCGCGATATTTTTCAGGGGCCGCGCGACCACCAGAATTCAGATCTTCGCGTCAGACTGGATCTTCTTCATGGAGAATACGACTCTGTCGGCCTGGCACCGAATCGAGCCACAGTCGAGCGGGTGAAACGGTCCGCGCACCTCTGGCACCGTCAACTCGGTGAACGATGCGATGCGAGGAACGACGCCGGTCACGACCCTTCGCAGACGGTCGGAGTCTTACTTGCACTGGCCTATCCTGATCGGATTGCGCAGCGACAGACCGGTGAGGACTCACGCTATCGACTCGTCAATGGGCGCGGTGCACGGTTCATCGGACCGAACCCGATGGATGGAGAATCTTTCTTGGTTATCGCCGACCTCGATGGAGGGACACCATGGGCAAGAATTAATCTTGCAGCTCCGATTGCGAGAGAGGACATTGAATCGCTCTATCGCGACCAACTCGTTGTGGAAGAATCAGTAACGTGGGATGAGACCAATGGTGCCGTTCGGGCGTCCCGCCGATACAAATTTGGTTCGGTGGTGACCAGGGACGAAGCCATTCCTCAACCAAACGAAGACACCGTGATGGAGGCCCTGTTGCACGGTATTTGTCATGCAGGGATTGAATGTTTACCGTTTACCAGGGAGCTTCGGGAGTGGCAGGCTCGGGTGAGATGGGTCCGAGAGGTAGCAGACCCGCGCTCGGATTGGCCCGATCTGTCAAACGAAACTCTCCTGAGGACATTGGATACGTGGCTTGCTCCCTATCTGACTGGCATCACCTCGCTCAATCGGGTGAAGCGACTGGATCTTACCCGGCCGCTCCATGCTCTCCTCACCTACGAACAACAGCGACGTCTCGATCAACTCGCGCCGACTCATCTCGTCGTTCCAAGCGGATCTCGCCTCCGGATCGCTTACGAACAGGGTGAAATTCCAGTGCTGGCGGTGCGCCTACAAGAAATGTTCGGCTGTCAAGAGACCCCGCGGGTCGCGAGCGGACAAATTCCCGTGATGTTGCATCTCCTCTCTCCTGCCGGACGGCCGGTGCAGGTCACGCAGGACTTAGCGGGATTTTGGAAGCGGGCCTACCATGAAGTCAGGAAAGAGCTACGCGGTCGCTACCCAAAACACCACTGGCCGGAAGATCCACTCCATTCCGCCCCAACGGCAAGGCCGAAACGGCGAAGCTAGA
>Ga0224500_10000250_pt1 | contig 39008 bp, 30 predicted proteins | sample SF_Oct11_sed_USG_FD_168126 | JGI IMG/M metagenome (GOLD analysis project Ga0224500, IMG submission 168126) | Sediment microbial communities from San Francisco Bay, California, United States - SF_Oct11_sed_USGS_4_1 | ecosystem: Environmental > Aquatic > Marine > Sediment | place: USA: California... | reverse complement strand
GTCGCCCACGACGGCTTGTTCGAGATCGAGAACGTCAGGGCCTGCCCGTCCGGATCCGATGCGCTCGGCGTGAAACTGTAGGCCTGGCCAACGGCCACGGCCCCTGCAGGCGTGCCAGCAATCGTCGGCGGCCGGTTGCTGGGGCCTGGCGGCGTGCCGGCAGTGACGGCGATGCTGAACGCGGCCAGCGAAGCCGAGGCGGCTCCATCCGTCACCGCAATCGTGATCGGGCCGTGCGAGCCGACGTCTCCTGCGGCGGGCGTGCCTGAGAGCCGCCCTGTGACGGTGTCGAACGATGCCCAGGTCGGCTTGCCGGTAATCGAGAAAGCCAGCGTTTGTCCGTCCGGATCTGCAGCCTGCGGCACGAACTCGTAGGCGTTGCCCGCGACGACGCTGGTGGCGGGCGCGCCACTGATCGTCGGGGGAGTGTTGGCGGGCGGTGTTATCCCCTGTACGGTGATCGAGAACGCCGGCAGTTCGCTGGCCGACTTGCCATCGGATACGCTGATCAGCACGCGCTCGTACACCGACATCGCCGTGCTCGGCGGCGTGCCTTCGAGCCGGCCCGTGATCGGGCTGAACGTGGCCCAGTCGGGGCGATTCTCGATGCGGAAGGTCAGTGTGTCGCCGTCGGCGTCCGTCGCGGCCGGTGTAAACTCATAGAGCTGGCCAGCCTGGGCGATACTGGGCGGCACGCCGGTGATCTGCGGGGGGCTGTTGATCGCACCCGGAAGTGCGTCTGGACCTGAACCGCCTCCGCCGCCGCAGGCTGCGAGCAGGCCGAAGGCCAGGAACAGGGGGATTTGCTTCCACATAACTTGTCTCCGCATCACGTGCTTCGTCGCTGCAAGCCCGGTGGCTGCCGAGGAGACGGACCAGGAGGATCAGGAAGCAAGGACGGAGCCGCCATCCTGCCCAACGGCACGACGACGGTCTACCGGAACTGGCAACCCCGCTACCCTGGACGATCGTCCGTCGGACCGGAAGCTTTGCGCCCCTGCCTCTCGACAGGTTTGCCCTTAAACAGACCTCGCGGAGTATTTAACATTGGCGGCACCGAAACAACCCGGTTCAGCGAAAATGAGCGGTCCGTCAGGTTCCCGGCGGAGGCGCCGCCAACGGAATACTCAGCGTGATGCGCGTCCCTTGGCCGACGCGGCTCGTCACATCGACCCGTCCGCCGAGCGATTTGACATATTCACGTACCTGATAGGCGCCGATTCCCATGCCCTTGCTGCCCTTTGTGGTGTCAAAGGGCTTGAAGAGCCTCTCGCTGATGAATTCCGCGGACATCCCGGCACCGGAATCGGCCACGGTGAGCGCCGCCGTCGGTACGTGCAGCGGGCTCGCCTCACCCTTCGTTGTTACGGCCGTCTCCGTTGCGTCGCCACTGCCATCCATTGATACGTTCAACACCACCGAACCGTCCTCGGGCGTGGCGTCCTGCGCGTTACGGATGACGTGCTCGACGATCATCGTCAGGCGCTCCGGATCCGCGTCTACCCAGGCGTCCTCCACGACGCCACCACAGATTGGCACGGGCCGGTGCGCACTGCAGCGCTCGCACGCGCGCCGAGCCACCTCAGCGAGCGCAACCCGTCGCGTCGAGGCCTGCAGTTCGCGCCGCTGCAACTGGTCGATCAGCCGTTGCATGCGGTCGGTGGAATTCGCGATCGTACCGATTGCATCGTCGACGAACTCGGGGTTGCGCTTGTGCTGTTGCGCGTTCGAGACGATCAGCGCCAGCTGCGCCGCCAGGTTACGCAGGTCGTGCATCACGAACGCCGTCAACCGGTGATAGGTCTCGAACTGGCGGCTCTCCGCGAGCCGGCGATCGGCATCGTACTGCGCAAGATGCACGGCCACGTGCCGGCCCATCATCTTGAGCAGGTCGCGATCCTCGTAGCTCGGCTCGAATGGCGGTGGCGGGGCCGCAAGAACGACGAAGCCGATCAACTCATCCAGATGATTCAACGGCACGATCAGTCGATCGCGCGTCGGCCCCTGGTCAGGTGCTCCGGCCAAGGCGTCGGGCAAGACCAGGTTCCCGTAGGCATCCGGCGACGCGCGCAGCTCGAGAAGATCGATCACCCATCGACGGTCCCGCAGGAATGCAACCAGTTCGTCGTGGGGCTGCAGCCGCGGGTAGCGTCCAACGTCCACCTCGGACGAGGGCCACGACGTTACCGGTCTGAATGCCTCGCCATCTTCGCCTCTCAAGTACAGGACGCCACCCGGGCCATTGATGGCCTGCGCCATTGCGCGCGCCGCGTTTTCGCGCGCGTCCACGCCCTCGAGCGGCGTCGACAGGGTTTGCACGAAACGCAGCCATTCGAGGCGATAGTCGTACTTGTTGCGATAGAAATGCTGATTCAGGAATACGCGCAGGCGACGTCGCAGGCTGCCTGAGCTGATCACCATTAGCAGGACCACGGCGGCCCCTGCCACGAACACCAGTTGCGCTGCACGGCCCCAGGCACCTCCGTGGAGGCGCACCCAATAGCCGCCGGCCGCCATCAGCAGCAGGTAGATACCCACGACCAGGAATGTGGCCGAGTAGAACACCACGTGCCGCGACACGAAGAGGTTCAGGGACCACTGCGGGTTGCGGCGGACGGCAATCGCGATCAGCGGCACCGTGAGCGACGTCACGAGGCCGCGCGGCTCCCAGGTGGCTGGCTCGATGCCGCGCAGCAGGTGGGCCTGGGAAAACAGGAACAGGTCGTAGGCAAACCCCAATCCCAGGCCGATCACGAGGAGCTTCAGCGCGTAACGACCACCTTCGCGGGCATTGCGATAAATCTGCTCGAGCAGCAGCAGACCCAGCAACGCGACCAACAGCCCCGCGCTCGCCAGCAGAGCGGCCGGCGCTGGCACCGGAACCCCGCGCGAAGGAGCACCGGCGCAGCCAGGAGCGCGCCGAGCGACAGGATCAACGCGCTCCCTTGCCCCACAGCACCACCTCCACCGTCTGCAGCACGATGACGAGGTCGAGGATCAGGCTGCGGTGCTTCACGTAGAAGAGGTCGTACTGAAGCTTTTCGAGGGCGTCACTCGTGGAGGCGCCGTAAGGGTAACAGAGCTGGGCCCAGCCGGTGATGCCGGGCTTCACAGCATGGCGGCTCCGGTAGTAAGGCAGGCTCTTGGCGAGCTCTGCTACGAATTCCGGCCGTTCCGGGCGCGGTCCGACAAAGCTCATGTCACCGCGCAGCACATTGAGCAGTTGCGGTAGTTCATCGATGCGAGTCTTGCGAATAATGGCCCCGACCCTGGTGATGCGAGGATCGCGTGGCAGGGCCCAGACAGCGCCTTCTTCCTCCGCGTCCTGGCACATGCTGCGGAGCTTCAGAATCTTGAACGGCTGGTTGTAGCGGCCCACGCGCGATTGTTGGTAGAAGACCGGGGCGCGCAATCCGTCCTCAAGGCGTATCGCTATGGCGGTCACGAGCATCAACGGCAGGGCAGGAAGCAACAGTACCAGGCTGACCACGATGTCGAATATCCGCTCGATCACTTGAAGCCGCGGCGACTCGCGAAATCCTTCCCCGAGCACGATCCAACTCGGATTCGAAACGTCGAGCCGTACCTTTCCGGTTTCCCGCTCCAGGAACGTGGCGAGTTCGAGCACATCGATGCCGGCAAGCCGGCATTCCAGGAGTTCCACCATTGGGAAGTCACGCCGGCGGTCGTCCATGGCAACGACGATTTCATCGATCTGCTGTTCCATGGCCCAGCGGAAGAGATCCGGCGGACGTCGGGTCAGCCGCTCGTCAAGAGCGGATGACTCATCGCCCTCGGCGGCCATGAACGCAACCAGACGGAAGCCACGGGTGTCCGATCGCTGGCGCAGTGCGAGGAGGGTCGACGCTCGCCGACCCGCGCCGTAGACCAGGACCCGTCGCTTGAACAATTCGTCTTCGAACAAGCGTTCGAATGCCGCCCGCAAGGCCAGGCTGGCCACAGCGCCGATCGCGGCTGCCATGAATAGCGTGCGGCGTCCGATGCTGATGCCGGGCAGGAAGTAATACACGAGTGCCGATAGCACGACCGCGGCGGCGATTCCAGCCGCGACCCGCACGGCGACGCCCGTAAGATCGGTGCCCTGTCGTGTCGAGTACAGACCGACCGCGATGAGCGAAGCGATACCGAGAGCGGCGAAGACGACCGAACCGACCAGGACCGGGCGCGAGCTCGTCCCCACTTCATCGCCGAACGTCCCGATCCCCATCCAGGTGACCAGGTGCGGCGCGAGCAAGAGCAACCCTCCCTCGGTCAGCGCCAGCAGCACCAGAGGGAGACGGACCTGCAGATTGAAAATTCGAACAGCCAATGAGTGGACCCCAGCCTCAAACCCCCGCTATCGCGCCTCGCCTTCGTGCGAGCACACGACTCCTCGCAGATATTCCGCAGCCACTCTATTGCGGACGGGTTGCGGCGGCCGTGACCCGAGTCGCATAACGGCCCCGGATCCAGGTCGACAAAGATTTCGCGACGCATCGCGCTGCGCGGGTCGTCACGCATCAATCGCGCTTGGCCCCAAAAAGCGAAGAGGCCGCACGGTGACCCGTGAGGCCTCGTTCGCGCATGACTCAACTGTTCGGCAATCTCAGGCTTCGGGCTGCCTGCGTCGAACAGAGAGGCCAAGTCCAAGCAGACCTAATCCAAGCAGCGCCAGGGTGCCGGGCTCAGGCACGGCCGTCGCGACGAACCGACTGGAGTCGTCGATCCGGAAAGCCCCCAAGACGCCACCCGAGCCAGTATCGACCGCGCTGCCGTTCACCCTAAGAATCCAGGAGGCGCCTGAGAAAAACCCGCTTCCAGAACCGCCGATATTCCAAGAATACGAACCCGCAGCGATATCTCTGTTCTGGGTTGTCGGGTCAAATCAACCAAGATTGAACGAGCCACCGGTACTCGTGGGCCCGCTCAATGCCGAAGTACCAGAAGCCGTCGCAAGTCCAGTACTGATCGTAATCGAGATCGAGATGGCGAACGCTGCTGGCGCCAACGCCAAGCATCCAACGAGCACCAAGCCTCTAAGTTTGTTAATCATGTTGCCCGCCAAGTTTCGTTGCCGAACCAGAATTCCATTGAAGCGCAATGCCCGCGATGCTCATTGGGCAAGTCACGTGCCAACTACGTAACCTCCATAGAAAACAGTGGGTTACGAATTTACGACAGTCTCTTGACCTGAGCCAACGTAACGAATCCCGACGTTCGTAGGGGTAGGATCCGCGAAGCTCATCGACAGCGCGCGAACCGGATCGGCGTCAATGGCGTTGACCTGCAACAACCGCCACTCGGACGGGGAGCGGCGTATCGACCCCATCGGCGAAGAGCCGGACCCGCGTTGGGGGACAGGCGCGGAGTTGATTCAGGCGTATGCCCGCATCATCGCCCGCCGCCGCTTGCGGTCGGCGACCCATTCATCCCGGACCACGGCCCACTCGTCCAGCGCCTGTTTAAACGCCTCATGTTTCTCGGCGACGCGCGCCTTGAAACGCTCGACCTGCTCGTCGCCGAACGGGCCGCGCTTCGTCTCGAGCGCCGATTCCATCCGCCTGAACTGCATCGCGAGCTGGGCGCGCTGGATCCAGAGACCTCGGACCCGCTTGAGGTTGCTCGCCAGCCCCGCCCGCGACATCAGCGCGATCAGCCACTTGGTCGGGTCAAAGTGCCACCACCTCACTCCATTGCGGTAGTCATTCGGGAAGATGTGGTGGAAGTAGTGATATCCGTCGCCGCAGGTCAGGAACACCAGCACCGGGTTGTCGCGCGGTGTTCTCGTCGGTGTAGGGCTGCGTGCCCCACGTGTGCGCGAACCAGAAGCCCCGCTTGGGGCTGTACGGATCCTTGTCGAAGGGATAGGAACTCCAGACACTCATTTAGTGGGAGGGCGCCAGTCCGCGCGCGCCGAGCGTACGCCGGCGCCGAGCTCGACCCTGAGGTGGGGTAACGCGGTCTGGTGAGCGGGCGGGCACTACCAGTACTCGGACGCGATTCGCACGCTTGCCACCCGAGTAGCTAGCCAAAGCTTGGCTTGAATCGGCCCTATGGCATCATCGCGCCAGTGCTCCATCTGGCGGAAGTCGCGATTTGTCAAAGTCTCCCTTAACCGTTCACCTCATCGCCGCCGCCCGCCCGAACTTCATGAAGATCGCGCCGCTCTATCACGCGCTGGCGCGTGAATCGTGGTGTCTCCCGCGGATCGTCCACACAGGCCAGCACTACGACGCGAACATGTCCGACGCGTTCTTCCGCGACCTGGATCTGCCCAGGCCGCATTTTCACCTCGAGGTGGGTAGTGGGACGCACGCGGAGCAGACCGGCGGCGTGATGATCGCTTACGAGAAAGTCGCTATGCGCGCAAAGCCGGACTGGATCGTCGTCGTGGGCGACGTCAACTCGACCGCCGCCTGCGCCCTGGTGGGCACCAAGCTCTGGATTCCGGTCGTGCATCTCGAAGCCGGCCTGCGCAGCGGTGACCGGCACATGCCTGAGGAGATCAACCGGTTGGTGACCGATTCGATTTGCGACGTCTATTGGACGCCGTCGCCCGATGCGGACGAGCACCTGGCGCACGAAGGGGTGCCTTACGCCAAGATCGATCGTGTCGGCAACATCATGTTGGACTCGTTCGAGATGATGCGTGCCCAGATTGAGGCCGACGGTACACGCGCTTCGATGGGACTCGAGGCGGGCAATTACGTCGTGGTTACGCTGCATCGTCCGTCCAACGTCGACACGCGCGAGGCGCTGGGGCCGCTCGTCCAGCAGCTTGTTGCCGTCTCCGAAGACATCCCTCTCGTATTCGCCGTGCATCCGCGGACACGGAAGAAGCTTGAGGAGTTTGGTCTGCTCGAGATACTGCAGAACTCTCTGCCGACCTCCGGCCACGCTCACCTCGCAAAGTTGGGAAAGGGCCGGGGTGACAGCCCTCGTATCACCCTTTCTGAACCGCTCGGCTACATCCAGTTCATGAATCTGGTCCGCAGCGCGCGAGCTGTCATCACCGATTCGGGCGGCGTGCAGGAAGAGAGCACTTACCTCGGTATTCCGTGCCTGACGCTGCGCGAGAATACGGAACGGCCGATCACCGTCACCGAAGGCTCGAATCGGCTGGTGAAGCCCGCCGAACTGCACCATCAGATCGGTGAGGCCCTGGCCGGCCGCTGGCCGGTGGGTCGCCGTCCGGCGCTGTGGGACGGTAAATCGGCCGAGCGCTGTGTGGCGGCGCTCAAGCGGCGAGCCGGTATCTGAAGTGTATGCCGCGCACGAGCAGAAGCTCCGATTCCACGGCATGTCGGGCACGACCGTCGCGGAGGGCCTCGATCGTGCCATTGCGCGACACGACGAACCGCGAACGATCGCCGTGAATCACGGCACCGGGTTCATGTCGCCAGCGCCTGATGACTGGGCCTGCCGACGTGGCATCACGCTCGACTTCATCCCACCCGGAAAGCCTACGCAAGTCGGGTTCCTCGGGGCGTTCAACGGCAAGCTGCGCGACAGGTACTTGAACGTCCGCCAGTTCCCGTCGCTCGGAGACGCGAGGAGCAGGATCGAGGCTTGGCGAGGCGGCTACAACAATTAGCGTCAGACGTCGAGGTTCGACACCAGCAGCGCGTTGCGTTCGATGAATTCACGCCTGGGTTCGACTTCGTCGCCCATCAGCGTCGAGAACAGTTCGTTCGCGACGTGGGCGTCCTCGATGCGCACCTGCACGAGCCGGCGCGTTTCGGGATTGATGGTCGTGTCCCAAAGCTGCTCGGGGTTCATCTCGCCGAGGCCCTTGTAGCGCTGGATCGTCTGGCCGCGACGCGCTTCGTCGAGCAGCCAGTTGATGGCTTCCTTGAAGCTGTCGACCGTCTGCTCGTTGTCGCCGCGACGCACGGTGGCGCCGGCGCCAAACAGACCGACCAGCGTGCGCGAGAGGTCCGTGATCCGGCGGTATTCGCTCGAATTGAAGAACTCGCGGTGCAGATGCTTCTCGACGGCGTTGCCGTGCTCGACACGCGTGACGACGAGGTGCGGCGGCGTGCCCGGCTGCAGCGTCACGGTGTAGTGGCGCCCCGCCTGCGGCACGTCGTTCAGCATCTTTTCGAGCTGCGCGCCCCAGCTGGTGAGCTTCTCCGGGTCTTCGCGATCGGCGATGCCGATCTCCGGCAGGTGCAGCATCTGCTCGAGCACGTGCGCGTCGTACCTGCGCGGGGACTTGCGCACCGCGTTCTGGAAATCCATGTACTTGCGAGCGAGCGTCTCGAGCGCACCGTCCTGCATGGGCACCGACGAATCGCGCACGACGAGCGCAGCGCCTTCGAGTGCGGTGCCGAGCAGGATCTGGTTGAGCTCGACGTCGTCCTTCACGTAGTTCTCGCTCTTGCCCTTCTTCACCTTGTAGAGCGGCGGCTGCGCGATGTAGACGTGGCCGCGCTCGATCAGGTTCGGGATCTGCCGATAGAAGAACGTGAGCAGCAGCGTGCGGATGTGCGAACCGTCTACGTCTGCGTCGGTGTTATGGCAGCAGAGGCCGCCCATGCCGGCGACGAAATTCTCGTCGGTCTCGACCGAAAAGTCGTAGACGTAGCCATTGCTCGGCGTGACTTCCTCGATCGATACGACCGGCAGCGCCATCAGGTCGCCGTCGAGTGTGTCGAAACGGCGATTGATCGTTCCATCGACGCGTTCCACGTGCTCCCGGATACCCGCCGCGGCCGGGTGATCAGACCAGATGTCTTCGAGTCGACGCAGGTCCTCGGCCGCGGTGACCGTGATCTGCCAATATCTCCGGCGGGTGCCGCAAGGCTCGCCACGAATGAGCCGCACCTTGCCGTCAGGCTCGTGCTCAATCAGCGAGGCGACGATGCCGAGCGACGAAAGCAGGTACATCAGTCCGCTCGCCAGGTCGTAGGAAGACGTGGCGAAACCGACACGTCCGGCTGCGGCCGTGCCGTCGCCGCGGAAGTAGCCGCGCAGGAACGCGAGCCGCAGTGCCGCAGGCACGTTGAAGACGAGGTCCGGAATGCGCTTCGTGTGGGATTCCGCAGCGTGGAATCCAAACAGGCTCTGCCACGCGGCGGCAGCGACGCGGTTGACCAGCTTCAGCTCGGCGGCCCGATCGACGACTTCGTACAGCGTCGGTGCGATGCCGAATACGCGCGTCATGCGCTCGGCGATTTCAGGTGCGAAGGCAACGTTGCCGTTACCGATCGACAGCCGGATGCCGTTGCGGTCGGAGCACGAGCCTTCCGCGACGTAGAAGCCCAGCAACGTCATGAGGTCGGCGTCGACCGGCAGCCGGTGCGGAATGCCCGCATCCGCGTAGTGCTCGGGCGTGATCTCGAAGTCGTCGCGACCTGCGAACCATGCGACGTCTGCTTCCTCGAGCTGGTCGATGTGCACCAGATTCCGCACGGCATTGCGACCGGAGCCGGAGTATTGCATCTGCCAGGTACGGTCCAGGCGGCTCGGGACGGACTGCACCATCGCCTGTGCAACGTCGGCATCGGCGCCGACGGCTCGCAGGTAGGTGTCGAACTGTGTCTGCGTGGGACGGGATTCACCCTGCTCCCAGGCATAGAACGTCACGGGTTGCTTGATGCCGATCGAGTCACACAGCTCGCGATTGGTCAGGCCGCTCTCGCGGCGCTTGGCCGCCAGCGCCTGCCCGACGTCGCGAGCGATCTCGACGCGGTTCTCGGTCAGCTGTGGATTGCGAGCATGCTGCTGACGCACGCGGCTCTTGAACCATTCCTCCACGGCGGGTCCGCGGAGCCAGGCGTTGAGCGTCGGCCGACGCTCCTGCCAAAGCAAACGCAGGACGTCGACGTGTCCGGGGGCGCTTTCGGGCAGCGACAACTGCTTCGGCGCAACCAGGCGATCACCGGTCTGCAGTTCGTCGCCGCGCTTCAACAGCAAGTCGCCGTTCTCGCAGGTAAACACACTATGGCTCGACGTGACTCGCACGGAACGGCCGTAGGCGGTGCGGACGCGGAACAGCTTCTCCTGCAGCGGATGCCGGATTACGGCCTTGATCGGGCGGAACCGGATCGCGTGATCGTCGCTGCCGAAGCACAGCACGTGGCCGAGCTTGCCATCGGACAGTCGCTCGGCAAGCACCTTCTGGGCATGGCCATCGTCGTCGACTTGGCCTGTATCGAGATGCGACTCGATCGCCGAGTCGATGAACGCACCGATGCGCACCATGCGCGCAAGGCCGCCGCGCTCACGGACGAAGACGTGGTCGTCGCCGTCGACGCTCATGATGATGATGCGGTGATAGCGCAGCTTGGCGAGGTCGAGCTCGTCCTTTCCAATCCCGCACCCGAGCGCGGTGATCAGCGTGCCGACTTCGGCGGACGACAGCATCTTGTCGAAGCGCGCGCGCTCGACGTTCAGGATCTTGCCCTTCAGCGGCAGGATGGCCTGCGTACGACGATCACGTCCCTGCTTGGCAGAGCCGCCTGCGGAGTCACCCTCGACGATGAAAAGCTCGGATTTCGCCGGGTCTTTTTCCTGGCAGTCCGCGAGCTTGCCGGGCAGGCCCGCGATGTCGAGCGCACCCTTGCGCCGCGTGAGTTCGCGCGCCTTGCGCGCGGCTTCACGCGCACGAGCCGCGTCGATGATCTTGTTGACGATGGCTTTCGCCTGCGCCGGCTGCTCGAGCAGGAATTCGCCGAGCTTCTCGCTCACCACTGCCTCGACCACGCTCTTCACTTCCGACGAGACCAGCTTGTCCTTGGTCTGCGACGAGAACTTCGGGTCGCTCAGTTTCACCGACAGGACAGCAGTGAGGCCTTCGCGCGAGTCGTCGCCCGTGGTCGGCACCTTGTCCTTCTTGTTCGCCATCTCGCCTTCGATGTAATCGTTCAGCGTGCGCGTGAGCGCCGCGCGGAAACCGGCGAGGTGCGTGCCGCCGTCTTTCTGCGGGATGTTGTTGGTGAAGCAGTACATCGTCTCCGCGTAGGAGTCGTTCCACTGCAGCGCGATTTCCACGACGACGCCGTCGCGCTCGCCGCGAAACCAGAAGATTGATTCGTGAACTGCAGTCTTGCTGCGGTTCAGGTACTTGACGAACTCCTTGATGCCGCCTTCGTAGTGGAAAGTCTCGCGGCGCTCGTCGCGCTCGTCGACGAGCTCGATACGCACACCGGAATTCAGGAACGACAGTTCACGAAGTCGTTTCTGCAGGATCTCGTATTCGAACTCGATGTTGGTGAAGATCGTGTCGCTGGGCTTGAAGCGGATCGTGGTGCCGCGCTTGTCGCTGGTGCCAGTGACCGCGAGCGGCGAGACTGGTTCACCCAGGTGGTATTCCTGCGTATAGACCTTGCCATCGCGATAGATCGTCAGGTTCAGGGTCTCCGAAAGCGCATTGACGACCGAGACGCCGACGCCGTGCAGTCCGCCGGAGACCTTGTACGAGGAGTCGTCGAACTTGCCGCCCGCGTGCAGGACAGTGAGGATGACTTCCGCCGCAGAGACCCCCTCCTCCGGATGGATATCCACAGGAATTCCACGGCCGTCGTCCTGCACGGTGACGGATTGGTCGGCGTGGATGGTGACGATGATGTTGGTGCAATGACCGGCGAGCGCCTCGTCGATCGAGTTGTCGAGGACCTCGAAGACCATGTGGTGCAGGCCCGACCCGTCATCGGTGTCACCGATGTACATTCCTGGGCGTTTGCGGACCGCATCGAGGCCTTTCAAGACTTTGATTTTACTGGAGTCGTAGACGTCCGCGGCGCTCATGGGATACCCGGTGCAAAGGAACGCGGAATTATAGCAGAGGGGTGATTTTTCCGTGTTCCACGTGAAACCTTCGGGTCACGGGAAGCCGTTGGAAAGCCGCCATGTCGGGGTCCAGGGCTGTGACGAACAGCTGCCCGGGCAGGTCCAGTACCACCGCAATCAAGCGCTCGAGATTGGCCGCGTCGAGCTCCGCGGCAGGATCATCCACAAGCAGGGCCGCCGTGGGACTGCCCAGCGCGTCATCGCACATCAGCTGCCCCAGGAGCATCGCCGAGGCCGTCAGCTTCTGCTGCCCTCGCGATACGCGGTGCTTGGCCAGGTCCCCCGCTACGCGGATCGACAGGTCAGCTCGATGAGGGCCGGCGTGCGTTGTCCGCCGCTCGCGGTCCCGCGGCCAGGAATGCTCGACGGCATTCCGCAGTTCAGTCCCGGCAGCCCAGCCGTCGCTGAGCGCAAGTTCGATGGTAGTCCCTAGCAGGCGCTGCCCGACTGCTGCGACATGAGGCTGCAACTTGGCGAAGTACTCCCGGCGCGAAGTGGCCAGGGAATGGCCGGACTCCAACAGCTCCGGATCCCAGGCGCGGACCACTCGTTCCGGCGCTTCCGCCCGCAGAGCCGCGTTTCGTTGTTTCAGCGCCCGCTGATACCGCCGCCACTGCTCCACGAACCTTGGTTCCACGTGGAACACCCCCCAGTCCAGGTAGCGCCGGCGCTCCTGTGGGCCCTCCTCGACCAGCCGGTGTACCTCGGGGTCGATGGCCTGCACCGGCAGGATGGTCGCCAGCTCCGCCAGGCTGCCAACCCGGTTGCCCGCCGCCCGGGCCTCGAATCCTTCCCGGCTGTAGCGGACACCGACTGGGCGGACACTCCCACCCGCATCAAAGCGGCCGGTGAGCAGCAATTCCTCGGCGCCTTTGCGAATCAGGGTTTCGTTGCGGGCCGTGCGGAAGGAGCGGCCACGACCGAGAAAGAAGATCGCCTCTAGCAGGCTGGTCTTGCCTGAGGCGTTGGCCCCGCTGATGAGGTTGCAGCGACCACCGAACTCGAGATCGGTCGACGCAATGCAGCGAAAATCGCGGACTTCGAGTCGGCGCAGGCTCATGGTGTCAGGCTAGCCCGATGTTCCACGTGGAACCAACCGGGCGTCGCGACCATCGCCCGCCTGGCAACTTCGCGGTGTTCCACGTGGAACGTAGCTTGCCAACGAGACAGGCGGGTCAGGCGCCCGCCCCCGGCCGTTCAGAGCCGCATCGGCATGACGACGTAGCGGGCCGACCCGTCCTGTGTCGCGCGGATCAGGCAGCTGCTGTTGCCGTCGGTCAAACCCACCTGCACGTCCGCGCCATCCACCGCGGCCAAGGCATCCAGCAGGTAATTGACGTTGAAGCCGATTTCCAACTCTTCCCCGTCGTAGGTCACTTCAACTTCTTCTTCGGCCTCTTCCTGCTCCGGGTTGTGCGCCTGGATCATCAGTGCGTTTGGCTTGAGGGCGAACCGGATGCCGCGATACTTCTCGTTCGACAGGATTGCGGCGCGCTGCAAAGCCTGGCGCAAATCGTCGCGAACCGCCCCAATCGTCTTGGGCGGCGTGGCGGGAATCACGCGGCTATATTCGGGGAAACGGCCGTCAATCAGCTTGGATGTGAAGCGAATTTCGCCGATCTGCACGCGAAGATGGTTCGATCCGATGGAAACTTCGAGCATCTGGTCTTCGTTCCCCAGGATGCGCTGCAGCTCGAGCACGCCTTTGCGTGGAACAATGACCTGCTGGCCCACCTTTCCACCCTGCGGCAGCTCGACTTCACATAAAGCCAGACGATGACCGTCGGTCGCGACAGCTCGGAGCATTTTCGCCGAAGTTTCGAGCAACAAGCCGTTCAGGTAGTAACGGACGTCCTGCTGCGCCATGGAGAAATGGGTCTTGTCGAGCAGCCGCTTGAAGTCCTTCTGCGGCAGCTGCAGGGTCTGCTCTGCGTTGATCTCCTCCACGGTGGGAAACTCTGCCGCCGGGAGCGTGGAGAGCGTGAAGCGGCTCTTGCGAGCGCGTACTAGCATCCGCTCGCCTTCCTGGGTGAGCGTGATCTCGGTGCCATCCGGCAACGCGCGACAGATGTCTAGCAGCTTGCGTCCGGGGATCGTGATCTCGCCGCCGCGCTGTACGTCTACCTCGGATGTAGCCACCAACTCGACTTCGAGATCGGTCGCCGTGACCGAGAGCTTGCCGCCTTTGGCCGACACCAGCACGTTCGCCAGGATCGGCATCGTCTGCTTGCGCTCGACGACGCCCATGACGGCCTGCAGCGGGCTCAGGATCGCTTCGCGCTTCGCGATGATCTTCATCTTCTATAGTTCCGGAGTCTTTATATAAGAGATCTATTGTTATGACTTTTAGCACAGCGCAAGTCTGTGCAAAACCTCAGTTTCCCCAATCGCAGCGCGCCTTTGCACCCAGGGTCAACCCCCCTCGCCACGCACGCAAGCCCTGTCCGCAGCCTGTGGACGAAATGTGGAGTATTCGACCCCCCGTTTCATCCACAGGTTGATCATGTCATCCCGCAAGCGTTCTCAACAGGTTTGAATAGTCCTCGTTGAGCCGCTGCTGCGAAGTCCGCAGCTCCTTTACGACGCGGCAGGCATGCAGCACCGTCGTGTGGTCGCGGCCGCCGAACGCATCACCGATTTCCGGCAGGCTGTGATTGGTGAGTTCCTTCGACAATGCCATCGCCATCTGCCGCGGCCGCGTGATCGAGCGGCTGCGCCGGCGCGACAACAGGTCGGCGACGCGGATCTTGTAGTACTCCGCGACCGTCTTCTGGATGTTCTCGATGGTGACCAGGCGTTCCTGCAGCGCGAGCAGGTCCTTGAGCGCTTCCTTCGCAAAATCCAGCGTGATCGGTCGACCCGTGAACTGCGAGTTCGCGATCACGCGGCGCATGGCGCCCTCGAGCTCGCGCACGTTCGAGCGGATGCGCTTGGCGACGAAGAACGCGACCTCCTCCGGCAGCTCGACGCCGCTGGCCGCGGACTTGCTCATCAGGATCGCAACGCAGGTTTCGAGTTCGGGGGGCTCGATCGCGACGGTGAGTCCCCAGCCGAAGCGCGACTTGAGGCGCTCCTCGAGGCCGTCGACTTCCTTCGGATAGCGATCGCAGGTGAGGATCACCTGCTGCTGCCCCTCCAGCAGCGTGTTGAACGTGTGGAAGAACTCTTCCTGCGAACGATCCTTGCCCGCGAAGAACTGGATGTCGTCGATCAGCAGCGCGTCGAGCGTGCGGTATGCCTGCTTGAACTCGTTGATCGTGTTGTGCTGCAGCGCGCGCACCATGTCACCGACGAAGCGCTCGGAGTGCACGTAGGCCACCTTCGCGTCCTTGTTGCGCGCGCGGATCTGGTTGCCGATGGCGTGCATCAGGTGCGTCTTGCCCAGTCCGACGCCACCGTAGATGAACAGCGGGTTGTAGGCCCGGCCGGGGTTCTCGGCGACCTGGACCGCTGCGGCGCGCGCCAGCTGGTTGCTCTTGCCCTCGACGAAATTCGCAAACGTGAACTCGGCGTTGAGCCGGCCGCCGAACTGGGGCAGGGGGTCGACCGTGCGCCGGGGAGGCGCGCCGGGCTGTGACTCGAACATGGCCGGCGCCCGAGGCATGGGCGGCGGTTGCACCGGCAGCCCGATTCCATCCGTCATCTGGGCCGGGGTGGGGAGCGGCTGCCGTCGGGAACCGATTTCGACGGTCACCTGCGGCGGCGGCGCAGGCACCAGTTCGTCGACGAGCTCGCTGATGCGCGCGGTGCAGTTCTGGTTGACCCAATCGACTACGTACCGATTGGGCGCCAGCAGTCGCAGCCGGTCCCCGTCCTCGACGGCCTGCAGCGGGCGGATCCAGGTGTTGAAGGCCTGTTCCGGAAGCTCCGCTTCGAGCCGGCGGAGACATTGATGCCAGAGCGAAATCTGCACGAACCGACGGGCCTTGCTGAGGGACGGTGAGCGCTTGCCAGCGGGAAGGGGCGGCGAGTGTATACCGGCCTCCCGGCCTGTGGATATCTTCGGTTGCGGTTGACTCCGCCGGGGCCCGTGCGTATTCTTCCCGGCCCTCTCACGGCCAGTGCATGTTGTTGTTTCTGGTCCTGTTTTCCGGTCCTGTTCAGGACACCTCCGGAGCCGAAGATGAAGCGCACATTCAACCCGAGCAACCTGCACCGCAAGCGAGTCCACGGCTTCCGTGCGCGCATGGCCACCAAGGGCGGTCGACTCGTCCTCGCCCGCCGTCGCGCCAAGGGCCGCAAGCGCCTTGCGGTCTGACCGTTCTCACGAGCAGTAACGATCGCACGCCAGTCTCGCGACGCTTCCCGCGCGCGAGGCGCCTGACCGGAAAACCCCAGTTCGACGCCGTACATCGGCAAGGCCAGCGATCTTCCGATGCGCTGTTCCTCGTGATCACCCGTCCCAACGACGCGGGCCACGCCCGGCTCGGGCTCGCCATCGGCGTCAAGACCGCGGGCAACGCCGTCAAGCGCAACCGCATCAAGCGGCTCGCGCGCGAATCGTTCCGTCACCGCCAGCACGAACTGCCTTCCCTGGACGTCGTCGTCAATGCGCGACCTGCTGCCGCCGCGAGCAACAGCGTCGAGATCCGCGCGAGCCTGCAATCGCACTGGGATAGGATCGTGCGACGATGCGCCCGTTCCTGATCGCCCTCATCACCTGCTACCGGTGGTTCATCAGCCCGCTGCTCGGGCCGAACTGCCGCTTTCATCCCACGTGTTCCTGCTACGCGCAGGAAGCCATTCAACGTCACGGGGCGCTGCGCGGCTCCTGGCTGGCGGCTCGTCGCATCGGACGCTGCCATCCCTGGAATCCCGGCGGCTACGATCCCGTGCCCGAATGCACGCACACACCGCAAGACCACACTGATAAGCGACCGAGTCATGGATAACCCGCGCCTGTTTCTCTGGATTGGCCTCGCATTGCTCGCCTGGATGAACATCATCCAGTGGGACCGCGACTACGGCTCGCAGCAGGCTGCTGCCCCGGCCACGACGGCTGCGCCCAGCGCGACGCCTGCGGCTTCCTCACCTGCAGCGGGCGCCGCGTCATCGAGCCTGCCGTCGTTGCCTTCGGTCACGGCGCCCGCCGCTGGCGCAACTGCGGCTGCTGCTGCCGTACAAACGCCAGCCATCGCCGCCGTGAACGACGCTGCCGGGAAGATCCACGTGGTCACCGACGTGATCGACATGGACATCAGCCTGCAGGGCGGCGACCTGCTGCGCGCCGACCTGCTGCGGTACCCGCGAGACAAGAAGCCTGGCAGTCCCGCCGTGCGGCTGTTGTCGACCGACGACGCGTCATTCAGCATCGTGCGCAGCGGACTGCGTGCCGCGGACGGTCGCGCCGAACCGACGCACCTGGCAACGTACACCGCGCCGGCCACGGAGTTCCGCCTGGCCCCGGGTGCACAGGAACTGCGTGTTCCGCTGACGTGGACGGACGGGCAGGGCGTCACCGTGATGAAGACCTACGTCTTCAGGCCGGGTCAGTACGCATTTGACGTCCGCTATGACGTGCAGAACGCGTCCGGCATGGAATGGAAGGCGGCGTCCTACGTGCAGTTCGTGCGCCACGCGTTCGCGCAGAAGCGTTCGATGTTCGACGTCGAGAGCTACGCGTTCCGCGGCCCGGCTGTCTACGACGGCAAGAAGTACCAGAAGCTCGACGTCGACGACGAAGACGACAGCGTTTTCCGCCAGGCGATCAGCGACGGCTGGATGGCCGAAATGCAGCACCATTTCGTGTCTGCCGCGGTGCCGCCCGACGGCGAGACCTACGACTTCTCGCTGCAGCGCGAGCAGGCGCATTCGCTCGTGAGCTATCGCGGCCCGCTCAAGAGCGTGGCGGCCGGTGCCAGCGCCACTTTCAGCGAAAAGCTGTTCATCGGTCCGAAGCTGCAGCAGCAGTTGAAGGCGACCGGCCCGAAACTCGAGCTCACCGTCGATTACGGCAAGCTCACGATCCTGGCCGATCCGCTGTTCCACCTGCTCGAGTGGGTGCACAAGTTCGTCAAGAACTGGGGCGTCACGATCATCATCGTGACGATCCTGCTGAAACTCCTGTTCTACAAGCTCACCGAGAAGAGCGGCCGCTCGATGGCCAAGATGCGAGCGATCGCGCCGCGCATCAAGAGCATCCAGGAGCGCTACAAGGACGACCGCGAACAGCTCGCGAAGCAGACGATGGAGCTGTACAAGCGCGAGAAGATCAACCCGGTCGCGGGCTGCCTGCCGATCCTGGTGCAGATTCCCGTGTTCCTCGCTTTCTACTGGGTGCTGCTCGAGAGCGTCGAGATGCGCCAGGCGCCGTTTTTCGGCTGGATCCAGGACCTGTCGTCGAAGGATCCGTACTTCATCCTGCCGATCCTGATGGGTTTCGGCATGTTCGCGCAGTTCAAGCTGAACCCGGCGCCGCCCGATCCCATGCAGGCAAAGATGTTCGCCTTCATGCCGGTGATCATGACCGTGATGATGGCGTGGTTCCCGGCGGGCCTCGTGCTGTACTGGCTGACCAACACGCTGCTCTCGATTGCGCAGCAGTGGCAGATCAACCGGGTCGTGCTGGCCGAGGCGAAGAAGAGCGGCTCGACGGCCTGAATTTTTCGCCACGCGCACGGTGTGAGGCGGTCGATCCGGTGCCTTTCCCCGAGCTTGGAAAGGCAGACACGCGCTCGGGGAAAGGCACCGGATCGACCGCCTGACAAACGGCGCCTGAACTCGTTTTCGGCGCGCCGAAAACATCGCACGGCGCAAGCAACGTCACCGCGCTCCGATCGCAACCTCTCCCGCTAAACGGGAGTCGTTGGTCGACGCACAGGTGAGAGGTCCCGAAGCCCCTCGAACTTACGGCAAATCTTGTTGCAAAAGCAACAGATAAGAATAAAATGCGCTTATGGAGCGCTCGTCCCCCGTCCTGACCAACCACGCCGTAGCCGACGGGGCCAACCTCCGTCCCGCAGAGGTTCTGACGCGCGCGCTGGTCAAAGCGGGCAAGGAACTCGGCCTGACGCAGGCGGACCTCGGCGCCATCGTCGGCCGTGACCGCACCGCGCTGAGCCGAGGCGCCCTCGAACCCGACACCAAGTCGGGTGAGCTCGCGCTGCTGTTGATCCGCGCCTATCGCGCGCTTTTCGTACTCGTGGGTGGCGAACCCCGGCAGATGAAGCACTGGATGCGCACCCACAATCATCACGTGGGCGGCGTGCCCGCCGAACTCGTCCGCTCCGTGCCCGGGCTCATGCGCGTCGTCGAATACCTCGACGCGATCCGGGGCCGCGTGTGAGCGACATCTGGGCGGCGTGCGCCGGCCGCGCGGTGCCCGAGACCCTGACAGGCGAAATCTTCCGCCTGGTCGAGAGCCAGGCACAGGTCGCGACAAATGCCCTGGTGCGTACACTCGCCGAGCAGGCGTTGCTCGAAGACCTGATCGAAGCGTCCAAGCCGAAGCTCCCCGGACCCGCAATCGGTCTGCACTACCTGTTGGCGACACCGTTTCGCTATCCGCCGCTGCCCTGGGGTTCGCGGTTCGGCAGGCGCTTCGAACCCAGCCTGTTCTATGCGGCGCGGACCACTGATACGGTGCTCGCCGAGAGCGCGTACTACCGTTTCGTCTTCTGGTCCGGCATGGACGCACCACCGCCCGCGCCGCTCGCTACGCGGCACACGCTGTTCAGTGCTGTGATCGGCACGGATCGCGGCCTGCGACTGCAGTACGCACCGTTCGACGAGCATGCGGCGGCGTTGCTCGATCGACGCTACTACGGCGCCACCCAGGCGCTCGGCTCGGCCATGCGCGAAGCCGGTATCGAAGCCTTCGAGTACCGCTCGGCGCGTGATCCGCAGCAGGGATTGAACGTCGCGCTCTTCACGCCTGCCGCGCTCGGGGCGTCCAAGCCTGACATTCTCGACGAATGGCTGTGCCAGACCACCGCCGAACGCGTGAGCTACTACAGCCGTCCCGGCGGCGGCATTCGCGAATTTCGAATCGACACGTTCCTCGTCGAAGGCAGGCTGCCCTTGCCGGCCGCATGAGCAGCGCCCCGTGAGTGCAACCGCGAACGACACGATCGCGGCGATTGCGACGGCACCCGGTCGCGGCGGGATCGGCATCGTGCGCGTGTCGGGCCCGCAGACCGTGCAGATCGCCCGCTCCCTGCTCGGGACCGCCCTGGAACCGCGGCGCGCCGAACTGCGCGCGTTTCTCGATGCCGCGGGCTCACCCATCGACACGGGCCTGGCACTCTACTTTGCCGGGCCGCACTCGTTCACCGGCGAGGACGTGCTCGAGCTGCAAGGGCACGGCGGCCCCGTGGTCATGGAGCTGCTGCTGCAGCGCGTGCTGGCCCTTGGCGCGCGCATGGCGGCTGCGGGCGAGTTCACACAACGCGCTTTCCTCAACGACAAGCTCGACCTCGCGCAAGCCGAGGCGATCGCCGACCTGATCGACAGCGGATCGGCGCAGGCGGCACGCGCGGCTTTGCGCTCGCTGCAAGGCGAGTTTTCCGCGCGCGTGCACGAACTCGCCGAGTCCGTCCTGCAGCTGCGACTCTGGATCGAGGCTGCGATCGACTTCCCCGAGGAAGAAATCGATTTCCTTGCGGACCGCGCTCTCGCCGAGCGCATGCAGGACGTGCGGCAACGATTCACCGAGCTCGCGGAAACGGCCCGCCAGGGCGCGTTGCTGCGTGACGGCCTCACGGTCGTCATCGCGGGTCGCCCGAACGCAGGCAAGTCGAGCCTGCTGAACCGTCTTGCCGGTTACGACGCCGCCATCGTCACCGCGACGCCTGGCACGACGCGCGACGTGCTGCGTGAACGCATCGCGATCGACGGTCTGCCGCTGCACATCCTCGACACGGCGGGATTGCGCGAATCCCCGGACGAGACGGAAGCCGAGGGCATCCGGCGTGCCCGCCACGAAATCTCACGCGCAGACCGCGTGCTCTTCGTCGTGGACGCGTCGGATCCCCAGGCGGTCGCCGCGATCGACGACGATCTGCAGCACGTACCCGCGAAGATTCCGTTGACGCTCGTCTTCAACAAGGTCGATCGCAGTGGCGATGCGCCGCAGGTCTCGGCGGGGCAGGGTGGCGCGCCGCGTGTCTACCTGAGCGCCGGTACCGGCGCGGGTCTCGACGGCTTGCGTCAGCACCTCAAGGACTGCATCGGCTTTCATCCGTCGCCGGCAGGGGCGCTCTCCGCGCGCACGCGCCACATCGACGCATTGCGGCGGGCACGGGAGCACCTCGAAACTGCGCATGAACTGCTGACGACGCGGCATGCAGGCGAACTCGTGGCGCAGGAGTTGCGTGACGCGCATCGGGCGCTGGGTGAGATCACCGGCGAGGTGTCGAGCGACGACCTGCTCGGGCGGATCTTCTCGAGCTTCTGCATCGGCAAGTAGCGCGGACAGCAAGGCGGACGCCGCCGTCGGGGTCCGGCAGGTCGCCACGTGCGCGCCGTCCTTTTAGGTAAATTCCCGACTCGCTGCAGTCCGTGCCTGATGGGATCATCGGCTTGTACGCTGTGGCGTCAGGGGTCGATTGAGGGGCGCAGCGATGTCGTCCAGGAGATCGCAATGGCGACGAGGAAGTCTGTGCGTACGGTACTCGCGGCGATCGCCGATCCCGCGGCGGGCGGGCAGGTGGCCGCACGCAAGGCAGTTGAGGTCGCCTGGCTGTTCGGCGCGGACGTGATCCTCTATCACGCCTGCTACGAGCCCGTGCTCTCCGGTGGCATGTTCTTCGACTCGGCGCATCTCGCGGCAGCACGCCGCGACTACGTGGCGCGCGCAACACAGGGATTGCAGGCCATCGCCCGCTCGCTCGGGGGAGCCGGAGTCGAGATCCGGGTGCGCGCGGAGTGGCAACGCACGATTCCCGAGGCGATCGCACGGGCGGCAACGCGCGAAGCGGCAGACATCGTGGTGGCGGAGCCGCGCTATCGTTCCACGCGGCGACAGCGGGGTCTGTCGCGCATCGACTGGGAAGTTGCCCGCCTGTGCCCGGTGCCGTTGCTGCTGGCGCGTAGCGCAGCCCCGTACTCGAAGCCCACGGTGCTGGCCGCGGTCGATCCCGGCGCGCACGGCCTGCGCGTTTCAAGCCTGGATGTCGGTATCGTCGGCATGGCGTCCGCGATCGCGGCGGCCACCAATGGCGGCGTGCGCATCATCCATTGCATGCGTGATGCCAGCCTCGTGCGCGCCGCGCGGCCCGCGCTCGTTCGCCGCGAGCAGCAGCGTGTCAGGACCATGGTGCGGCACCTCGCGCGCGGAGCGGGGCTGGCTGCGAAAGACGTCAAGATAGTGCACGGCGGTCCGGTCGAGGCGTTGCTCAACGCCGTGACGACGGAGGATGCAGACATCATGGTGCTGGGCACCATCGTGCGGGGCCCCGTGCGACAGGCGCTGATCGGCAGTACGACCGAGCAGTTGATGCACGTCGCGCCATGCGACCTGCTGTTGATCAAGCCGAACAGCTTCGCGCTGGCGGCGGGCCGGGCGGCGCGGAACTGATGCCCTGCGCGGCGCGAGACGGCAGGGAAGTGACGGGCACCCATGGCCGAAAATGACTGCGAAAGTCGCTGCTTCGGCACAGCCGGCTGCGGCAGACGTCCGCAACTGGCATGCGTTGACAGCGAAGGAGACCCTGGGCCTCCTGGCGGCGACTGAAGCCGGCCTGACCCGGGCCGAGGCAGCCGCCAGGCTCGAGCGTTACGGCCCGAACCTGCTGCCGTCGAAGCCTCCGCCGAGCGTCCTCGAGATCGGGTTGCGGCAGCTCAAGAGCCCGCTGATCTACGTCCTGCTGGTGGCAGCGGTGGCCGCAATTTCGCTGGGTGATCTCAGCGACGCCGCATTCATCGGCGTCGTGCTGCTGCTCAACTCGGCACTCGGTGGCTGGCAGGAGTGGCGTGCCGAGCAGCAGAGCCAGGGTCTCCAGAAGCTGCTGTTGATCCGCGCGACGGTGCTGCGTGACGGCGACTCCGTCGAACTCGACAGTGCCGAAGTCGTGCCCGGGGACGTCGTCGCGCTCGAAAGCGGCCAACGGGTGCCGGCAGACCTGCGACTGCAGGACGCCCACGGACTGGAGATCGACGAGGCCCTGCTGACCGGTGAGTCGCTGCCCGTCCTGAAGGATGCGTCCTGGATCGGCGCCGCCGCCACGGAGCGGGCCGACTGTCGCAACATGGCATTCGCCGGGACGACCATCGCCCGCGGACGGGGGCATGGCGTCGTCGTGGCGACCGGCGCGCACACCGCCGTGGGCCGGCTCGCCATCTCGATTACGGCTGCCGATGCGGGCAAGCCACCACTCGTGAAGCGAATGGAGCGATTCAGTCGCGTCATTGCAGTGGCCGTGCTGTCGGCAGCGGTCTTCATCGGGGCGATCGCTGTAATCGTGCATGAGGCCAGCGTCGGGACCATGTTCATGTTCGGCATTGCGCTGGCGGTGTCGGCGATCCCGGAAGGCCTGCCCGTTGCAATCACGATCGCCCTTGCGATTGCCGCCAGGCGAATGGCCGGGCGCGGAGCGATCGTGCGGCGTCTCCCGGCAGTCGAGGGGCTCGGCAGTTGCACACTGATCGCGAGCGACAAGACCGGCACGCTGACGTGCAACGAGCTCACGGTGCGTGAGGTGTTCCTGCCCGACGGGTCGTGCTATGCGGTGAGCGGCGCCGGGTACGAGCCGGAGGGGGACGTCAGGCCAGCCGATGGCCAGTCCGGGCGGGCCGACCAGCCGGGCCTGCAACGGTTGCTCGAGATTGCGGCCGCATGCAACGAGGGTGACCTGCACCGGCATGACGGCGCCTGGGTCTGGCGCGGCGATCCGACCGACATATCGCTGCTCGCGCTCGCCGGCAAGGGCCGCGTCGAACGCGAGGCGCTGCTCGTTCGCCGGCCGGCGGTGAATGCCATTCCGTTTGAGCCTGAACATCGCTTCGCCGCGAGTTTCCACGTCGACGGCGAGCAGACCTGGGTAGCCGTCAAGGGCGCTCCGGAAAGGGTTCTTGCGATGTGCCTGTCGACGGCGGAGCAGCATGCAGCGATGCAGGCGATTGCGACCGACATGGCGAGCCGCGGGCAGCGCGTTCTCGCGCTGGCTTGCGGCCGCCTTGCCCGCGTGATGACCGCGGAGGAAACACCGGAGGAGCCGCGCGACCTGACGTTCGCCGGGCTCGTGGGTCTGGTCGATCCGCTGCGAGCGGAAGTTGCCGCCGCGGTGCGTCGCTGCGACGACGCGGGCATCCGCGTGATCATGGTGACCGGTGACCACCCCGTGACCGCGCTGGCGATCGCCCGTGAACTGGGCATCGCGGACCGCGCGGAGGAGGTGATCCACGGTTCCGATCTGCGCAGCGGTGACGCAGGCTATGTCCGGCGTTCGATCGCAACCGGACGCGTCTACGCACGGGTCACGCCGGACCAGAAGCTTGCGATCGTGAGGGCCGCCCAGGAGGCCGGTCATTTCGTTGCCGTGACCGGCGACGGCGTCAACGACGCCCCGGCGCTGCGCCACGCCAACATCGGCGTGGCCATGGGCCGCGGCGGTACCGACGTGGCGCGAGATGCGTCCGACGTCGTGTTGAGCGACGACAATTTCGCGACGATTGTTGCAGGGGTCGAGGAAGGCCGGATCGCCTACCAGAACATCCGCAACGTGGTGTACCTGCTGATCGCCGCCGGGGCGGCAGAGGTTCTCACGGTCGGCCTGGCGGTGATCGTGGGATTGCCGCTGCCGCTGCTGCCGGTGCAGCTGCTCTGGCTCAACCTCGTGACCAATGGCATCCAGGACGTGGCGCTGGCGTTCGAACAGGGGCGAGGCGACGAACTTGAATCGCCACCGCGCAGTCCCGGCGAGCCGGTCTTCAACCGGCTCATGATCGAGCGCACCGTGCTTGGCGGACTCTGGATGGGGTTCCTCGGATTTACGGCATACGTGTTGATGCTCTCGTCGGCTGTTCCCGTGCCTGAGGCGCGCAATGCGCTCGTGCTGCTGATGGTGTTGCTGCAGAACGTCGATGCGTTCAACGCGCGGTCCGAAACGCGCTCGGTCTTCCGGATTCCGCTCAGCCGCAACCCGGTGCTGGTCGCCGGCGTAATGGCGGCGCTGCTGTCACACGTGGTGGCGATGTACGTTCCGCTGATGCAGAAGGTGTTGAACGTCGGGCCGCTGGGTGCCAGGGAATGGCTCACGCTCGGCGTGGCCGCGCTTAGTCTGCTCGCAGTCATGGAGGCGCAGAAAGTCAGCTGGCGGTGGCGAACGCAGTCGTTGGCGCGCCGGCACGGCCATGGAACGACCCGCAAGTGAGGCGCGGACCGCCTGCTCGCAAAGTACCGATCACGATCAACAGGAGAGGCTCATGATTGCGTTGACATCCGTCGTCGTTGGGGTGGACTTCTCGGAGTGCTCGCGGGTGGCGCTCGGCCACGCGACGCGTATCGCGTCCTGGTCCAACGCGACTGTGCATCCCGTGCACGTCCTCGAGACCGGCGTCGACGAGCCGGGGGATGAGCCGCGGCTGACGTCGATGCAGCGCGAGATCCGTTCCGGGCTGAGCGAGGAGGCCCTGAGTCGCTGGGAGGCGTTTTCCTATGCAACACCTTGCGCCCGTGGACTGCCGCTGGATGTCTGTTTCGGCTCCCGCCTCGCTGGTATCCGCCAGCAACTGGCGCTGCATGCGGCCGACCTGCTGGTGCTCGGCGCATTTGGTGCAAGCAGGCCCAACGTCGGCCTGGGCACGCTGGCGTCGGGTTGCATCCGTGGCGTTTCGACCGATGTGCTCATCGTTCGCGACAACTACCGCGACGCGTTCCGCACGGTAGCGGTCGGCATCGATTTCTCGGCGAACAGCGAGCGAGCCCTGGCGTCGGCCGCCCTGGTCGCGCACCACGACGGTGCCAGGCTCTATGCAGTTCACGTCGCACCACGCGACCTCGACACCTATGCACGGCTGCGCGGGGAGCTGGGACCCCAGCTCCAGGCTTTTGTGAAGGCGGAGACCGATCGCTACGCCGGACTCGAGGTGCGGTGTCACGTGTACCCGTATTCGGGCCACCGGTCCGGAATTCTGGAATTCGCCGCACTCGTCGATGCGGACCTGGTGGCAGTCGGGACGAAAGGGCACTCGAATCTGCGCGATGTGGTGCTGGGCAGCACGGCGGAAAAGGCGGTCCGGGACAGCGTAGTCGCTGTCTGGGCGACCAGGCCTGCCGAGCCGCCCGCGGCGCCGGGGTGAGGCCGCCCGAGATCAGCACGCTGCATGTCGTCCCGGTCCCCGTCGGCTATCATTGTGGGCCCTGCGACGCCATTACGCCGGGGGCAGAAGGTGCGGCCATGAAACAGCTTTCCGGTGCGGATTCGATGTTCCTGCAGTTCGAGCGCGGGAACAATTTCATGCACGTCGCGTCGCTGGCGATCTACGACCCGTCGACCGCCCCGGGCGGCGGGGTGCGGTTCAAGGACGTGCTGCGGCACTTTGCGACGCGGATCGCGCAGTTTCCCCAGTTCCGCCGCCGGCTGGTGTCGCTGCCGCTTTCGCTCGACCGCCCGTACTGGGTCGAGTCCGACAGCATCGACGTCGAATTCCACGTGCGTCACATCGCCGTGCCGCACCCGGGCGACTGGCGCCAGCTCTGCATCCAGGTGGCGCGCCTGCACTCGCGGCCGCTCGACCGCAGCAAGCCACTGTGGGAGGCCTACGTCATCGAAGGGCTCCACGACGTGCCCGGCGTCCCGCCTGGCAGCTTCGCGCTGTACACGAAGATGCATCACTCGATCGTCGACGGCGAATCGGGCACCGAGATCATGCGCGCGCTGCATTCGCTGACGCCGGAACCGATCGATTTCGACGCCGAGGAACTCAGCGCGAGCGGGATCTACCGTGCTGACCGTGAACCGACCCTGGTCGAGCTGTACTCGCGCGCACTGGCGCACAACGTGCAGAAGCTGCCGAACTTCGCGCGCTTCTCGTTCGGCACTGCGCGCAAGGTCGCTGCCCTCGGCGCCGAGGCGCTGACCAGGTTCAACAACCTTGGCGAGGGGGGCTTCGTCGCCAACGTGCGTTCGCTGCTGACGGGTGACCTGGGCACGCTGTTGCCACGCATGCCGCCGCAGACGCGCTTCAGCCGCGACGTGTCGGCGCACCGTGTGTTCGAGGCCGTGTCGCTGCCGCTCGCGGACTTCCGCGCGATCCGCAAGCAGGTGCCGAAGGCGACCATCAACGACCAGTTCCTCTGCATCGTTGGTGGCGCGCTGCACGCCTACCTGTCCGCGAAGAACGAATTGCCCGATTCGACCATGGTTGCCATGGTGCCGATGACGTTGCGCGGCCAGGAAAAGGGCGCCGACGTGGGTAACCAGGTCGGCTTCACGCTGATGCCAGTCCACTCCGAGATCGAGGATCCGCTCGAACGCCTGCGCACGATCTGCGACGCGGCTGCAACCTCGAAGCGCGTCACGGACGCCATCGGCAAGGAACTCGCGCGCGACCTGCTCGAGACGTTGCCGAGCATCGTGGCGGACCCGCTGCTGCGCAACGTGCGGGTGCCGCGCATCGGCCTCATCGTCTCGAACGTGCGCGGGCCTGACGTCCCGCTGTACATGGCGGGCGCGCGACTGGTCAACTACGCGCCGATCAGCATCGCGCTCGACGGCATGGGTCTCAACGTCACGGCCTTCAGCTACGCGGGCAACATGTGGCTCTGCGCCGTCTCGTGCCGCGAAATGCTGCCGGATCCGTCGTTCTTCGCCGACTGCATGCGCGCCGCGTTCGCGCTGATGAAGGAAGCGGCGGAGCGTGAAGCCGCCTTCACCGTGGCCGAGTTGGCGGCGCTCGCACCGGCCGACGCCGACCATGTCATCGAAGGCCAGCTGGCGCGCAGGCCGACTCGTCGGCGCGCGAAAGCGAAGACCGCACCGCGTGCCGTGCCGGCCAAGGCGGCCGGCAAGAAGCGTCGCAGCCGCAAGGCCGCGGCGCCTGCAAGCCCGGCCTGACGGTGATGCGCACGCGCGACCGGATGCCCCCCGGAATGCGGCGGGCACTCGCGGATGTCTTCGGCGACCCGGTGGACGACGTCGTGCTGTGCGAGCATTCCTGGTTCGCGAAGCTGCACGGGCGCGCCACGGCGACGACTCGCCATAACACGATCTACCTGCGGGGTTCAGCCGACGACTTCTTCGCCAATCCCGAACTGCTGCTGCACGAGTACTTCCACGTGCTGCGACAGTGGAACCGCGGGCGCATGAACGTCGCCGATTACCTGCTCGAGTGGTATCGGCGCGGCTACTGGCAGAACCGCTACGAGCGGCAGGCCAGGCGCTTCGTGCAGTTGCGGCTCGCTGCGTTGCGGGCAGCGCTGGCGCGTGCCGGCGCGATCACCTGACATACGACGATGATGCGCTTCTCGGAGGCTTTCGACGTGATCGTGGTGGGTGGCGGCCATGCCGGCACGGAGGCCGCGCTCGCCTCGGCACGACGCGGTGCGCGCACGCTGCTCGTCACGCAGAGCATCGAGGGGCTGGGACAGATGAGCTGCAACCCGGCGATCGGCGGCATCGGCAAGGGTCACCTCGTCCGCGAGATCGATGCGCTGGGCGGCGCCATGGCGCGCGCTATCGACCGTGCCGGCATCCAGTTCCGCACGCTCAATGCGAGCAAGGGCCCGGCCGTCCGTGCGACGCGAGCGCAGGCCGACCGCGCGCTCTACAAGAAGGCGATCCGCTCGATCGTCGAGAACCAGCCCGGACTGTCGCTGTTCCAGGCCGAAGTCGCCGACCTCCGGATCGAGCACGGCCGCGTCGCCGGTGTCGTCACCGCCGTGGGTCTCGAGTTCGCCGCGCGTGCGGTCGTGCTCACGGTCGGCACGTTTCTCGGCGGCAAGATCCACGTCGGGCTCGAACAGTCGCCGGGCGGGCGGGCGGGCGATCCGCCGTCGAACCGCCTGGCGGAACGTCTGCGCGCGCTGCCGCTGCGCGTCGGCCGTCTCAAGACCGGCACGCCGCCGCGCGTCGACGGCCGTTCGATCGATTACACCGGACTGCTGGTGCAGCCGGGTGATGAACCCGTGCCCGTGTTTTCGTTCCTGGGACGTCGCGACGAGCACCCGCGCCAGGTCTGCTGCCACATCACGGCCACGAACGAGCGTACGCACCAGCTGATCCGGTCCGGCAGCGACCGTTCGCCGATGTTCACCGGAGTCATCGAGGGTGTCGGTCCGCGGTATTGCCCCTCGGTCGAGGACAAGGTGGTCCGCTTCGCCGACAAGGCCTCGCACCAGGTCTTCATCGAGCCCGAAGGCCTCGACACGCACGAGGTTTACCCGAACGGCATTTCGACCAGCCTGCCTTTCGACGTGCAGCAGGCGTTCGTGCGCAGCATCAAGGGGTTCGAACGCGCGCACATCACGCGGCCGGGCTATGCGATCGAATACGACTTCTTCGATCCACGTGACCTGCACCCCACGCTCCAGACGAAGCACGTGCCAGGCCTGTATTTCGCGGGCCAGATCAACGGCACCACCGGCTACGAGGAAGCGGCCGCGCAGGGCCTGCTCGCCGGCATCAACGCGAGCCTGCAGGTGCAGGAGCGGGAATCGTGGTTCCCGACCCGTGGCGATGCCTACATCGGGGTGATGGTCGACGACCTCGTCACGCGTGGCGCGCCCGAGCCGTATCGCATGTTCACGAGCCGCGCGGAGTATCGCCTCACCCTGCGCGAAGACAACGCGGATCTTCGCCTCACGCCGGCCGGCCGTGCGCTCGGCCTCGTCGACGATGAGCGCTGGAGCCTGTTCGAGCGCAAGCGGGTCGCCGTCGACGCCGAGCTCGAGCGGCTGCACGCGACCTGGGTCCGGCCGGGCACGGTCGTGGCGACCGAGCTCGAACCGCTATTTGGTGCGCAGCTGTCGCGCGAACAGCGCGCCTTCGAAATATTGCGTCGGCCCGAAGTACCGTACGCCGCGCTCGACGCCGCGCTTGGCGGTGGCGTCGACGACTGGCGCGACGATGAAAGACTCGCGGTGCAGGTGCCAGTACAGGTCGATGTGCAGGCGAAGTACACCGGCTATATCGACCGCCAGCACGAGGAGATCGAGCGCCAGCGGCGCAGCGAGGAAACGCGGCTGCCCGAGACGCTCGACTACGCGCAGGTGCGCGGGCTCTCCAGCGAGGTGCGGCAGAAGCTCGCACAGCAGCGGCCGACGACGCTCGGCCAGGCGGCGCGCATTCCCGGGCTCACGCCCGCGGCGATCTCGATCCTGCTCATTCACCTGAAGCGGCAGCACGGGACGCCTGCACCCACGCGGGGCACCGGCGCCGGGTAAGATCGCGCGCAGTCGTTGCGCCCGAGGCCTGGATCCCATGCTGCAGTCCGTCTTTCGAACGAACCGTCGAGCAGCGCCCGTGTCCAGCGCATGGGTCATCGGCCTTTCTGCGGTAGTGCTCGCCGTGGCCGGATGCGGCGGCCGCGACGGCGACGCGAGCAAGACGGGCAGCGCGGCCAAGACCGGCAGCACGGTGCCGTCCGATTTCGATCCAACGGTCCTGCGGCGCGGCAACGGCCCCGAGCCCGAAACGCTCGACCCGCAACTCGCGCGTACCGAAGGCGCGTTTCACATCCTGCGGGACGTGTTCGAAGGCCTCACTTCGATCGGTCCCGACGGCTCGCCCGTCCCGGCGGCGGCCGAGTCGTGGACGGTCACGCCCGACGGTCTCGAATACCGCTTCACGCTGCGTGACGGATTGCGGTGGTCGAACGGCGACGTGCTCCGGGCCGCGGACTTCGTGGCGGGCATGCGCCGGCTCGTCGATCCGAACACGGCCTCACCCTATGCGCATTTCATCGATCCGGTGCTTAACGCCGGGGCCATCACGCGCGGGGAAATGAAGCTCGGGGATCTCGGTGTCTCCGCGCCCGACGACCGCACCGTGCTGATCCGGCTCGCAACCCCCGCGCCTTACCTGCTCGGTCTGCTGTCGCAGCCGGGGACGTTCCCCGTGCATGGCCCCTCGCTGGCCGCACATGGAGCGGAGTACGCGCGACCCGGCAAGCTCGTGTCGAACGGCGCCTTCGTGCTCGCGGACTGGGTCATCGGGTCGCACGTCGTCCTGCGCCGGAATGCGCACTACTGGAACAACGCGGCGACCGGGCTCGAGGCCGTCCACTTCGTGCATATTGCGGATGCGGGGACCGAACTGCGGCAGTACCGGGCGGGCCAGCTCGACTTCACCTACGTCGTGCCGGCACCTCTGTTCCAGTGGATCAAGCAGAACCTGCCCGACGAGCTGCACATCGCGCCGCAACTCAGCGTCTACTACTACGGCTTCAACCTGACGCGGCCTCCGTTCAAGGACAACCCGAAGTTGCGCCGCGCCCTGTCGCTCGCGATCGACCGCGACAAGCTGACCACGGCGGTGACGGGCGTGGGTGAAGCTCCGGCCTATGGATGGGTGCCGCGCGGGGTCTGGAACTACACGCCACAGCGGTTTGACTACGCCGGCAAGCCGTACGCCGAACGGCTGGCCGAGGCCCGCCGGCTGTATGCGGAAGCCGGATACTCGGCAGCCCAGCCGCTGCGCATCGAGCTGCGCTACAACTCGGGCGACCAGCACAACCGGCTCGCCGTCGCGGTCGCTGCCATGTGGAAGGAAGGGCTAGGCGTCGAAACGACGCTCTACGCGGAGGAATTCCGCGCCCTGTTGCAGAGCATCCAGGCCCGCCGGGACACGCAGGTGTTCCGGTCGAGCTGGGTCGGCGATTTCAACGATGCATACACGTTCGCTCAGCTGCTGCAGACCAACTTCGGCATCAACCTGAGCGGCTACTCGAACCCGCGCTACGACGCCCTGCTGGCGGATGCAGTCAGGCAGGCCGACGCGGCGAAGCGCCGGGCGCTGCTCGAAGAAGCCGAGCGGGTGATGCTGGCCGACCATCCGGTGCTGCCGCTGTACTTCTATGTGAACAAGCACCTCGTGAAGCCCTGGGTGCGGGGCTGGACCGACAACGTCATGAACGTCGTCTACAGCAAGGACCTGCGGCTCGAGCGGCCGGCTCGCTGAGGGTCTCGTCACAGATTGCGCATCCCGGACCTGCCCGGAGTTGAGCGTGGCACCCCCGGCTTGCGACGATTCCGCTACCGGAACATTCCTCGCGGAACACCCATGACCTGGTTCGTCGTTTTTGCCTGCTCTGCGTTTGGTCTCTGGTACTGGCGGGAGTACTCGGCGAAGCAGCGCGACCTCGAAAGTTCCTCGTCCCCGCAGCGTACGGGGGAGCGGTTCATCGGCCAGGTCGTGACCGTGCCGAAGGGCATCGAGAACGGCTCGGGTCGCGTGCAGCTCGGTCCGCAAAAATGGTCGCTGCGGGGGCCCGACGTCCCGGCCGGCGGCCAGGTTCGCATCACGGGTGTCGACGGCCGCGTGCTGATCGTCGACCGGATGCCTGGCCCCTGATCCCCGTTCGGGGCCAGGCCGCAGGGGCCGGGGCCGAGGCTCGTTCTCGCCGTCGCAATCCAACAGACAAAATTGACAATAGCTAATCTCTTAAAGACATCGAACTATCCGATGCGTCGAATTGCTGAATAATCAGCACGCGCGGGGCCAGCCCATCGCCGAGCAGCTGGACAGGGCGACAGGCGCAACGGCCCGGGCGCGATCAGGGGATCAGCAGTTCGAACTGCGCGCTCACGTTGGCCGTGAATTTCATCTCGGACGGCTGGTAACTCTCTGCGGCCCCGTCAGCCTTCGGCGCCGCCGCGACCGTCATTGCCCGCTCGGCGTACATGGGCACCGGCATCATTCCCGTGGTGTTGAGGCTCTGCACCGGACCCAGCTTCGCGCCCGCTGCGCTGGCCAGGGCGTCCGCGTTCAAGCGGGCGTCGTCGACCGCCTGCGTCAGTGCCGCGCGCTCCAGTTCCTTGCGTCGCGATGAGTCGAGCCGTGCTCCGCCCACCTGGTTCACGCCGGCCGAGACCGACTTCTCGAGCAACGTGCCGAGGCGGTCGAGGTCATGCAATTCCACGTCCACCTGGCGGCTGACGACATACCCGAGCAGCACCTGCTGGGACGCTTTCTCGTCCCAGCGGTAATCGGGTTGTACCTGCAGCCGCGTCGAGTCCACGAACTTCGGCTCGATCTTCAGTTCGCGGGTCAGGGCCATGATCCGTTCGACCGTCGCGTTGACCTCCGTCCGGGCCTCTGCCAGCGTGGGCCTGCGCGCCTCCACCCCCAGGGTCACGTAGGCCATGTCGGGCTGGGCCTTCACCTCGCCCGAGCCGGTCACGCTGACCAACCGCAACGGGACCTCGGCCGCCGTCGCAACGCCTGCGGACGCCAGCATCGAGGCGGCCATGAGGACTGTTAACCATCGGGTCCGAACCAGCTGGGTCATCGCGGGAATCCTCGGGAAGAATGTGGCACGCGCAGTCTATTCCAGCTCGAGCCGGTGACGGGACCAGGCCTGCATTCGACTCGCCAGAGCATTTTTATTAACATGCCCGGCCCTTGAGCTGACCCCGGCGGCCGAAGCCGGAATGACGATTCCGCAGGAGTGTTCCATGACCCCGAGATCGGCCTGGCTCGCACTGAGCCTGACCCTTGCGTCGCTCGCCCCGGGCCTGGCGCAGGCCGCTGACACCGTTCGTGGCGGCAAGCTGGCCTACACCTGCCATGGTTGCCACGGCATCCCGAACTACAAGAACGCGTATCCGATCTACAGCGTGCCGAAACTGGGCGGCCAGCACGCTGCTTACCTGGTCGTCGCGCTCAAGGGGTACAAGTCGGGTGATCGCGGGCATCCCACGATGTACGCGCAGGCGACGACGCTCGCCGACGCGGACCTGGCCGACATCGCGGCGTTCCTGTCGGGCACCGAGATCAAGCCGACGGGTCGCGCAGTCGGCACGGCGCCGAAGGCCAGCCAGACGTGCGTCGCCTGCCATGGCAACGACGGCGTCGGCATCCTGCCGGAATACCCGAACCTCGCCGGCCAGCACGAGGACTACATCCTGCACTCGCTGCGCTCTTACAAGAGCGGCGTGCGCAAGAACGCGATCATGTCCGGCATGGCCGCCGCGCTGACGGAAAAGGACATCCAGGAACTGGCGAAGTACTACTCGTCGCAGCGTCCGGGCCTCTGCGCCACGGACGAAATCCGCAAGGCCGGCAAGTGCAAGGGGCAGTGATTCTCTCCCGTCGTCCGATGGCATGACCTCATCCACAGCAGGCCGCGCAGCCCAGCCCATGGGCGACGGCCTCTACCTGATCGATACGGATTACGTGCGACCGGGGCTCGCGGCGAGCCACCTGGTGGTGGACCAGGCCCGCGCAGCCTTCATCGACACCGGCCCCGGTCCGGCCGCGCCCAGGCTGCTGGCGGCACTCGACGAGCTCGGCATCGCGCGCTCGCAAGTCGACTACCTGTTCCTGACGCACGTCCACCTCGATCATGCCGGCGGCGCCGGGCAGATGATGCGCGCACTGCCCAACGCGAGGGCTGTGCTGCATCCGCGCGGCGCACCGCACCTGGTCGATCCGTCCAGGCTCATTGCGGGCACCATCGCCGTCTACGGCGAGGCCGTGTACGCCCGGCTGTATGGCGAGATCCTGCCGATCCCGGCCGACCGCGTGCTGTTGACGGAAGACGGCACGCGGCTGAAGCTCGGCGCCCGCACGTTCGAATTCATCGATGCGCCAGGCCACGCGAGGCATCACCACTGCCCGATCGATCTCGACTTTCGCGACGTCTATGCCGGCGACAACTTCGGCATCTGCTACCGCGAGTTCGACACGGCCGCCGGTCCGTTCATGCTGCCGACGACGACCCCGGTGCATTTCGAGCCCGACGTGCTGCACCGGACGATCGACCGGTTGCTGTCGTACCGCCCGCGCCGCATCGTGCAGACGCACTTCGGGCCGGTCACCGATCTCGACCGCCTGGCGCGCGATCTGCACGCGGACCTCGACATACTCGTCGCGATCGGCAGGCGTCACGGGGCGGCGCCCGATCGCGCGCAGCGCATCCGGCATGACATGTTCGAGCACTTCAGCACGCGGCTCGATGAGCACGGCTATGCTGGCAGCCTGGCGCGCCGCCATGAATTCATCGACGAAGACGTGAACCTCAATACCCAGGGCCTTGAAGTGTGGCTCAGTCGGCAATAACCCTGCATTGCCGGCTCTAAACTGCCGCACCGCAGAGTCAAGGCACGCAATCCGATCACTGGCGCGGTAGCAATGACGTTTGACATAAACTCTTTCGCAGCATTTCGCATTCACCGGCAGGGCGGCCAGATCACCGCCCGGTTCGACCAGGTCGGGCTGTCCGACCTGACGGCGGGCGAAGTCGTCGTGCGCGTGTCGTACTCGGACATCAACTACAAGGACGCACTGGCAGCGACGGGCACCGCCCCCATCCTGCGGAAATATCCGCTGGTGGGCGGCATCGACCTCGCTGGTGAAGTCGTGTATTCGTCCGATCCGCGCCATGCGCCGGGGCAGCGCGTGCTGGTCACCGGTTGCGGTCTCAGCGAAACCCAGGACGGCGGTTACGCGGAATACGCGCGCGTGCAGGGCGACTGGGCCATTCCCATTCCAACCGGCATGACGGATGCGGATGCGATGAAGCTCGGTACCGCGGGCTTCACAGCGGCACTCGCGATCCATCGCATGGAGCAGAACGGCCAGCAGCCCGCGAACGGCCCCGTCGTCATCACGGGGGCGACCGGCGGCGTCGGCAGCCTCGCCATCAACATGCTGGCGGGCCGCGGCTACGAAGTGGTCGCCGTGAGCGGCAAGCCCGAGGCAGACGCGTACCTGCACGGAATCGGCGCGTCGCAGATCCTGCGGCGCCAGTCGCTGGATCTCGGCTCGAAGCCGATGGAAGCCGCGCTGTGGGCGGGCGCCGTCGACAACGTCGGCGGCGAAGTGCTCACCTGGCTCACGCGCACCATGGGCTATGGCGGCAACATCGCCAGCGTCGGACTGGCTGCGAGCCACGAGCTGCACACCACGGTGATGCCGTTCATCCTGCGCGGAGTGAACCTGCTCGGGATCAATTCCGTGGCGACGCCCCGCGCGCTGCGGCTAGCGGTCTGGCAGCGCCTGGCTACCGACCTGCGGCCGGCGCAACTCGACCGCATCGCCGGCAAGCACATAACGCTCGCTGAACTGCCCGCGCAGTTCGACGAATACATCAAGGGCCGGGTCATCGGCCGCACCGTCGTAAGGATCGGAAAGGACACATGACCAGCAACATCGCCGCCACGAAGTCGGCCGCTGCGGCTGCAAGGGACAAGCCGCTGGTGACCCCGGAGCGGCTCACCCACCTGCAGCGCCTGGAGGCCGAGAGCATCCAGATCATGCGCGAGGTCGTCGCCGAGTGCGACAAGCCCGTGATGCTGTATTCGATCGGCAAGGACAGCGCCGCGATGCTGCACGTCGCGCTCAAGGCATTCTATCCGGCCACGCTGCCGTTCCCGCTGCTGCATGTCGACACGCTGTGGAAGTTCAAGGCGATGTACGAGCTGCGCAGCCAGATCACGCAGAAATACAACCTGCAGCTGATCGTGCACACGAACCAGGACGGCGTCGCACAGGGCATCAACCCGTTCACGCACGGCTCGACGATCCACACCGACGTGATGAAGACACAGGCGCTGAAGCAGGCGCTCGACAAGTACGGCTTCAACGCCGCGTTCGGCGGCGGACGCCGTGACGAGGAGAAGAGCCGCGCCAAGGAACGCGTGTTCTCGTTCCGCAGCGCGCAGCACCGCTGGGACCCGAAGAACCAGCGCCCCGAGCTCTGGTCGCTCTACAACACGCGCATGCACAATGGCGAGAGCCTGCGCGTTTTCCCGATGTCGAACTGGACCGAGCTCGACATCTGGCAGTACATCTACCTGCACGACCTGCCGATCGTGCCGCTCTATTTCGCCGCCGAGCGGCCGGTGGTCGAGCGCAACGGCACCCTGATCATGGTCGACGACGACCGCATGCCGCTGCATCCCGGCGAGAAGCCGCTGATGAAGAAGGTGCGCTTCCGCACGCTCGGCTGCTATCCGCTGACTGGCGCGATCGAGTCCAGTGCCGACACGCTCACCGCGATCATCCAGGAGATGCTGCTCACGACGACCTCGGAACGGCAGGGCCGCATGATCGACCACGACCAGTCGGCGTCGATGGAAAAGAAGAAGCAGGAGGGGTACTTCTAATGGCACACATCAGCGACCTGATCGCCAGGGACATCCACGCCTATCTCCACGCGCACGAGCACAAGAGCCTGCTGCGGTTCATCACCTGCGGCAGCGTCGACGACGGCAAGAGCACGCTGATCGGGCGCCTGCTCTACGACTCCAAGATGATCTTCGAGGACCAGCTCGCCGCGCTCGAAGCGGATTCGAAGAAAGTCGGCACGCAGGGCGGCGAACTCGACTTCGCCCTGCTGGTCGACGGCCTCGCCGCCGAACGCGAGCAGGGCATCACCATCGACGTGGCCTACCGCTTCTTCTCGACCGACAAGCGCAAGTTCATCGTCGCCGACACGCCGGGGCACGAGCAGTACACGCGCAACATGGTCACCGGCGCCTCCGGCGCCGACCTCGCCGTGATCCTGATCGACGCGCGCAAGGGGGTGCTGACGCAGACCCGGCGGCACAGCTACCTGGTGTCGCTGATCGGCATCAAGAAGGTCGTGCTTGCGATCAACAAGATGGACCTGGTCGGGTACAGCGAGTCCGTCTGCAACAAGATCGTCGACGACTACACGGCCTTCGCCAGGCAGATCGGCATCGAGGAGTTCGTCGCGATTCCGGTGTCGGGCCTGCGCGGCGACAACATCAAGGACCCGAGCGCGCACATGGACTGGTACCACGGGCCGACGCTCATGGGTTACCTGGAAACCGTCGAGATCGAGGACGTCGCACAGCATCGTCCGCTACGCATGCCGGTGCAGTGGGTCAACCGCCCGAACCTCGACTTCCGCGGCTTCGCCGGCACCATCGCGAGCGGCATGGTGCGGCAAGGAGACAAGGTTCGCGTCCTGCCCTCGGGCCGCGAGAGCACCGTCACGCGCATCGTGACGATGGACGGCGATCTCGACCACGCGATCGCCGGTCAGGCGATCACCCTGACGCTCGCCGACGAGATCGACATCAGTCGCGGCGACGTCATCGCCCGGCCGGACGACCTGCCAGGCGTCGCCGATCAATTCGAGGCGGTGGTCGTGTGGATGTCCGACGAACCGATGCTGCCCGGGCGCCCGTACTGGCTGAAGATCGGCACCAAGCAGGTCGCCGCGACGATCACGGAGCCGAAGTACAAGGTGAACGTCAACACGCTCGAGCACCTCGCGGCGAAGAAGCTCGAGTTGAACGAGATCGGCGTCTGCAACGTGTCGCTCGACCAGCCGATTGCCTTCGACCCGTACCAGCAGTGCCACGAGACCGGCTCGTTCATCCTGATCGACCGTCTCTCCAATGCCACGGTCGGCGCGGGGATGATCCACTTTGCCCTGCGGCGTTCGCAGAACATCCACTGGCAGGCGCTCGACGTGAACCGGAAGTCACGCGCGGCGCTCAAGGGCCAGCAGCCCGCGGTGCTGTGGCTGACCGGCCTGTCGGGCGCCGGCAAGTCGACGATCGCCAACATGGTCGAGAAGCGTCTGCTGGCCCTCGGCAAGCACACCTACCTGCTGGACGGCGACAACGTGCGCCACGGGTTGAACCGTGATCTCGGTTTCACCGATGCCGACCGCGTCGAGAACATCCGGCGCGTCGCCGAAGTCAGCAAGCTGATGGCCGACGCCGGCCTGATCGTGCTGGTGTCGTTCATCTCGCCGTTCCGGGCCGAGCGCCGCATGGCGCGGGCGCTGTTCCAGGCGGGCGAATTCCACGAGGTTCACGTCGATACCCCGCTCGCGGTCGCGGAGACACGCGACGTGAAGGGCCTGTACAAGAAGGCCCGCCGCGGCGAGCTCAAGAACTTCACCGGCATCGATTCGCCGTACGAAGCGCCCGAGAACCCGGAGATCTACATCGACACGACGAAGCACACGTCCGAGCAATCGGCCGAGGCGATCGTCGAGTATCTGCAGCAGGCGGGGGTGCTCAGTCCGGCCCAGTAAGCGAACCACGTTGCAGGCGACCGATCCGGTACCATTTCCTGGGCTTGGAAGGGCGGGCACGCGCTGACGTCACAAGTGGTTGCTCCGGAGTCTTTCCC